>JABLTT010065588.1_pt1 | contig 66787 bp, 50 predicted proteins | sample 7160061 | NCBI WGS metagenome assembly JABLTT01 (sample SAMN14651232, study PRJNA627086) | human gut metagenome | isolation source: feces | host: Homo sapiens
GCTGCCGGGATATCATAGGCGGTTAAGGTATAGCTTCCGTCTTCAGCCCAGTTTCCTTCTGCATCGGTTAAGGTTACCCAGATATCCTTCTGAGCGGTTTCACCATTGTTCCATGCTCCGTTAACCACATTGAAGGTTACCTTTCTCTGGTACTTGTCCGGAATTTCGTCTGGGCCAATTACATCAACGTCATAATATACTGTGATCGTTTCACCATTCTGAATTGTTTTTCCACCGCTAAGCAGTGTATTTTCAGAACGCTCCAGATCCATACTATTTCCGTCATATGCATAACCATCTTTTGACCTTAATGTAATATCCTTAACGTTTAGTGTAGTATCTGCGCTATTTATCCATACCAACTCTGTAACTTTTTCAGTTTCACCAATCTGCTCCCCTGTATCTCTGCAGATATGCTTCACTGTGTAACTGATTTCTTTTGTTTGTGTTTTGTCTTCTGTATAGGTATAAGTAAATGTACGCTCCTCTGCACTGGTTGTTTTTGTAATAATAGCATCAATCGGAGTCCTATCCCAATCTCCAGCTTTATAACCTGTATTGGCCTTGTCTCCTACACCTGGAACAATATCCTCGGTAACTGTATAGCTGCCATTATCATCCCACGTTCCACCTGTCATTAAAGTAACAGTCTGAACCTTCTGGGTGTTAGTTCCATCACTCCAGCTTCCGTTTACTACCTTAAAGTATACCTCTGTCTGATACTTATCCGGTACATGATCCCCATTTTCATCTTTGGAATATACTACCTGAATCTTTCCGCCGTTTTCAATGGTTCCGCTGCCTGTCAATCCAGTAACAATACTCGGATCAGCCGGGTCAGTTATCACTGCAAGATCATAACTGTTGCTGTCATAGGTATATTCAGCATCCTCGGCCTGAACCGTAATGTCTTTCACCTGAAGAACCTGAGGATCATTTACCCATACATCCTGTGTAACAGTTTCTGTCCTAAATGCTTCAGTAGCATCATCATAAATGTGCTCTACCATATAGCTTAACTGATTAACTGCCGCATCATCTTTTACAAAGTTAACTGTTACCGTAATGTTTGTAACATTGCTCAGTTCCTCTCCAATGTTCTTTGCCATGATGCTTGTGACTGCTGATCCATCTTTCGGCTCATATTCCACAAATCTTCCGCTTTCTTCCGGATTCCAGCTGACAGTCATACCGCCAAACTTATAACCGTTTTCAGCAGTTATTATGGCTTCACCATCAAACATTACAGACTTTCCATCTTCAGATACACTAGGAAGTGATGTTACAGGAAAATCAGGCATCTGATTTTCTGTTACAACTGTCTCAGTACCGATTCCATGCTCACCTGCCACATATGTAATGCTGTATGGTGTTTCATTTTTATCCGGAATAGTATTTCCATTATCATCCAGAGTATAAACAGCTGTAATTGAAATATCACCTTCTACAGTTCCTTCGACCTCACCATCTGTTTTTAACCAGGTATAATTGTGACCATCGTACTCTATGCTCGCATCAATAGCGTCTTTCACATCATAGGAATCGCCAATAATCACTGTATCCTTATATGCATCTTTTAAGGTCTTTGGCTCTGCACTGTCATCTACATACTCAATCGTCAATGCAGCCTCATTACGTTCCCAGTTTGCCTTAAATGTAAGGTTTCCATAGCTGCCTGGCAAAATAACGGTGTTTAACGGGTCATGCTCACCTTCGATCGTTTCTCCTACCACAAGTTCCCAGCCAGTAAACTTATATCCATCCTTTACTGGATTGTTAAGCTTTAATCCGCTTTCTGGAATCTCAATAGGCTTATAAGTTGAAGGATTCGTTGTTTCTGTTCCGCCATTGAGCTCATATGTAATCTTATACTCTGCTGGAACCAGATTAAATACTATGATATTCTCTCCAGCAGTGAGCTCTACATTCTGGAATGTCTGATCGTTCTCAATCTTATATCCCAGTGGAAGAACCTTGTCAAGATTTGCATTTACTTTAATCGTATGTGCTTCACTTGTAAAAGGTCCGTCTTCTGCAACGACTGTATCTTTATACTTATAGTGAACTTTATAGCTAAGTTCTCCTTCTTTTGTATAAGTAAATACAATTACATTTTCAGAAGAATCTGCTTTCAGTGTATGTGTTTTACTGATAGCATCCGGCACATATCCGGCATATGCTTCTGCAGGTGTAATCGCTTCTGCAATTACAGTTGCTCCTACCTTTCCGCTTCTTGGTGCCTCCTCCTTAATCAACGTTCCATCTGCTGTCTGATGTTTGACTGTGTAGGTAGTTGTTGTGGACTGCTGCCATTTTGCGTAAATAGTACGATTCTCTGTAATCTGAGCTGCATAGTCAAATGCACTCTGGCATTCCTGATCGGTATACCATCCCTTGAAGATATAACCAGGTTTTTCAGGAATAAATGCCTCAACCCTGCCATTACGTACAACATTCTGAGTATCATATACCGTATTTACATCTTCAGAGTCAACAAACTTTACTTCATAGGAAACCGGATTCCATTTTGCATAGAGAACCAGTCCTTTCGGCATTGTGTAATCGCTGTCATAGGCTTCTGTGAACTCCGGATCAAGATACCAGCCTTCAAAGGTTCCGTCACCATATGGGTTATATTCAGGTTCTTCTAAATACTGGGTGATGTCGTTCTTGTATGGAACGGTATGCGTATTTGTTTGATCTCCGTTAACCAGTTCCAGCTGATAATCAGCCTTGGTATAGTAGAATTTATTGTCTCCACTTGCCCACTCTCCTCTGTCAAATCCATTTTTATCACCATCTTCCCACGGAGAAACATTACTGCCGAATCTCTCATAACCGTCAATTACGAAAAATTCTTCCTCATAGGTAGGATAAGCTCCACTTGATAGCTTTAAAACAACCGTGGTCATTTCTGAAAATGTCTTGCCTTTATATTTGACAGTTCCGTCGGGATCTTCCAGGTAATACTTTAATACCCTCTTGGTATTTCCATTATTACCTGTAGAAATTGGCATATTCTGTCCTGGCATTGTCGACTGATAACCAGTATAATGACCATTCAGCCATTCCCAGTTAGAACCTTCCCACTCTGTTCCAGGACCAACCAAGGCATTCCACTGATCTCCAATAAACTGCTCATACTTGGCTGTAATTGTGAGATTTCCATGAGCTGGAATATATTCATAACACTCACTCTTATGTTTGTGCTCTTCTAAACCACATACCAGTTCTGTTCCAAAGCAATCTCTGGTGTGCTTATGACCACTAAATGGACCTTCAAATTTACCGCAAATTTTTTCATAGCAACCTGCATCCCATCCTATATGACCCTTTGATGGTTCTTTATGGGTATGCTCTTTTAATTCGCAGATCAGTTTATTTCCGCCATTTGAGGACGTTCCTAAAAACGTAATCGTATACTTATTTCTGGTATACTTTACAACAATCACCGTGCTTCCGTCTGCCGAAACAACCTCACTGGTAGACTCCTTAAAGGTAAAATGTTCTGTATCAAATCCCTGTGGTTTTTGTGTTCCGCCATCTGCCTGTACTGTTGTACCTGAAATGGCTCGTAAATCAACCGTTCCTGCATATGAATAATTATCATCATCTGCATTTTCTGTCAGATATACAGCCTTATAACTAACCAATGTACCTTTCCATTTGGCATATACGGTCTGGTCTTCTGTCAGGCTAAGAGTTGGATCTGCCTTTTCCTTCAGGTCTGCATCCAGATACCAGCCATCAAAGGTATATCCCTCTCTCTTTGGCACATCATTTCCATCTGCCAGAGTTATCTCTGCCTCATACTTTGCCGTTACAGACGGAACATAAGAGCCTCCTGTAGTATCGTATAACAGAGTATATTCGTTTCTGTCATACTTAACCTCAACTACAACACCTTCTGAAATCTTCTGCTGGATGATTTCCTGGGGAGTAAATCCATCGATAGGAAGAGGCTGTGCATCGGTTAAGCCATTCACCTTACCGGTTAACGTCTGAGTCTCTTTAAGATCATATTTCTCCGGATCATTCAGATCCTGAATCATATGGTTTACTGTATACTTAACTTCTCCTGCCTCATACAATACATCTACAATGATCTTTCCTGCTTCTGTAATTTCATTTACATTTTTAAGGACACTATCCTCAATCACAAAATCAGAATCAGGAGCAACCCATGGTGTATAGCCGTCAATTACAGGCAGTTCATATTCAACCGGGAATTTATTTTCCTCATCTGCTGTTACCTCAAAGGCATGCGGCTGCATCAGAGGTGTACCGCTGGCTTTATCCAGAAAATTCACCTTAACGATCAGTTTCTTTTCATCGGGTACGATATCAATATCATCCAGATCACCTACATAGATTGCAGAAAATGTGGTAATTCCCTGTGACTCGGCATCCTCTGCTGCGCGCTCTACTACATGATAACCGTCGCATACCTGATAATATACTTCAACTGCACACTCATAGTATCCGTCTGTCTCGTAGAAATCGTCCGCAGTGAGAATCGGCATATCTGCTTCCTGCAGCTCCATGCCTTCCTTTACATACTCATACGCTTCCAGATCTAACAGACCGTCAACAAAATCCCCTTCTCTGAATGTGAGAAGCTTCTCTTTTGCGTAAACGCGGTCTCCGTCCTCCAGAATATGGGCAACTGATACTCTGTATGTACCCTTGGTAAACATATCAGGAGTAAGCTTCAGCGCTTTTACTGTTGTCGTATACGCCTTCGCCGTACTGCACCATCCCATACCAACCAGGTCGGTATCTGTAGCAGCGGGCTTGTCTCCCTCTTCCGGTTCAGCTGGAGTTGCCGGCTGAACGGGTGCCTGAGTCTCTGTCTCAGCAGGCGCTGTCGTCTCTGTCTCGGCAGGAACTTCGGTCTCAGCTTCTGTAATTTCCTCTGTTTCCTGAGTTTCAGGAGCAGTTGTGGCTTCCTCAGACTCTGTAGCCTCTTCACTGCTTTCAGCCTCTGTGGAGGTTTCCTCTGTTGCTTCTGTGCTTTCCTCCGGTGCAGCGGTTGTTTCTTTGGAAGTGGTTTCCTCAGCGGCCGTTGTCTCTTTTTCAGGAGCAGCTGTGGTTTCCTTCTCGGTCTCTGCCTCGGTTTCCTTTTCTGTTTCTTCCTCAGCTTCAGTCTCGGAAACTTTCTCTGTTTCGATCAGCTCTGCATCTTCCTTCACAGCTACCACAGGTACCTGATGACGGGAAATGGAGGAAAGGGTTACTGCGGAATCATCCTGAGATTTTTCCTCATCAGTCTCTGTCTCCGGCTTTTCAGTCTCCTCAACAGCCTCTGTTTCCTCTTTCTCTGCCTCTGTGGCTTCTGTTGCAGCCTCAGTGGTCTCTTCTTTTGTTTCTTCGGAGGTTTCTGTTTCCTGAGCCTCTGTACTCTCCGATGCCTCGGTTGTTTCTTCTGTCTCAGAAGATTCTTCTGTCCCATCGGGAGCTTCTGTTTCTTCAGGAACGGTGGTCTCCTCAGGAGCTGTCGTCTCAGCCGGGGTCAGTGTTTCGGCCGGGGTTTCCTCCGGCTGACTTTCCGGAGCACTTGTTTCAGGCACAGCCGGCAATGTTTCTTCCGGCTTTGAAATGATATTGCTCTCTTCTTCACCGAATTTGTCTTCATAGCTCTTGACTGTGATCCGCTTGGTGCTCTTGACCTTTTCTTCCCCATCCACCGTGCGAATGATCTTTGTGGAACAGCTGATGGTGTCTTCTCCGTTATTTATGTATAAGAAGATGACTTCCTCATCGCCTGTGACCATATACATATCATCGGCATCCTCAGGAAGACGAACGAACACTCTTACTTCTGCGTCCATATCTCCGCCTTCCACCGGGGGAAATACTTCGTAGACCTTGCCTTCGCCAAAGAACAGGGCGTCGAACTTTTCAATGGCTCCATTGGTAAAGTTCAGATCATCCGCTGTCACCGGGCTTTGGGTTTCTACTGCATCATTGATGGCTTCCACCAGATCTGCTCCGTAGATCTCGAAGTCGACTCTGTTTCCTTCTGCTGCATAAGCCACGTTCAGATCTGTACCCACACTGGTAAAGATCATCGCAAAAGCCAGCATCAGCGCCAGGAAACGTTTTTGGGTGTTATAGCGCTTCTGCAGAAACACCCTTGGTCTTTTCTGTCCTTCCATACTTTTTCTCCTCTCTCTTAAGATTTTTACGGCCTCCCCGGTCCGTGTAAGCAAATCATACCATACAGGAGTTACAATCTGGTTACAAATTAAGGTTTCATTAAAAAAAGATTAATTTATTTCCATTTTCCTTCTAAAATTTGCTTAACCCTATCATAACAGATACCGCGTTATACCAGGCGTTATATTTCTATTTCTTACCATTGAATTTTTTCTCATTATATCTTCGCTATCTTCTCTTATATCCAACACTGCAGATAGGAATAACCCATTCTTTTCATTCTCTCCCCGACGGAATTTTTGTGAGTTTTTTTCTCATTTGTTGCATTTGTTTTTCTGCTGTGTTAATATAAAAGCAGCTGTATTTTATGAGTTTTTTTCTCATGTTTTTGGAGGGTTACTGCTATGCTGAATCAGTTTATTTTTCAAAATTACCGTATTTTTCAAAATGAAACACTTCTTGATTTTTTCCCTGCTCCTATCAATGAACACAAGCGTTCTCTTCTGACTGCTCCGGGAGATCAGGAAACCTTCCTCCCCGTAATCGCTCTGTATGGGCCAAATGGCTGCGGAAAGTCCTCAGTCCTTGATGCACTGTGGGGCCTGTGCCGTTTTATGGACAAGGACTGCTCTCTCATTCTCTCCGGCTCCCGCAGCAGCTGCCGCTTGGATCCGGAAGCAGCAAAAAAGCCAATTTCCTTTGACCTGCTCTTCAGAAATGAACGTTTTCTTTTCCGATACCAGCTTCAGATTTTAAAGGGAGCCATTAAAGAGGAGCATATGTTTTACGGAAAACCCGGTACGGAGGATGCAGGCATACTCTTTAGCCGTACAGGAAACGATATCCATCTGGGAACTGCCGCCGGCGGACTGGTTCTTACAGGAGTTCCCTCTGCCGCTCCCCTTCTTCCAATTTTATCAGGACGTTCCGGCACTCCCTGTATCCAGGCTGCCGCAGGATGGTTCTCCCAGGCTGACTTTTTCCGTTCAAACAGGACGAATGACGTCCCTCAGCTGCCGGAAAAAGAAGAAAAAAAAGGACGGCTGTGCCGTCTTTTACAAAATATGGATATTGATATACTGGACTATTCCTACCGAAAAGAACCGGGCTTTTCTCAGTCCTCCCTCGTTCTTACCCACGGCCGTCCGGGCCATCCCGCCTTTGCGGTGTCCTATGAAGAAGAATCTGAGGGGATCAGAAAGCTCCTCTGCCTTCTCCCACTGGTTCTTAAAAGTCTGGACTGCGGAGGGCTTTTGCTGGCTGACGATCTGGATCAGGCGCTTCACCCACACCTGCTGCGTTATCTTATTTCTCTGTATAAAAACCGTGAAAAAAATCCTCACAATGCGCAGCTTGTTTTCACTGCCCACAATACGGCGATCCTCACTCCCGGAGTGATACGCAGAGACGAAATCTGTCTGTGCTGCCGTCCTGAGGGAAAAGATGCCGTCCTCTACCCGCTTTCCTCCTATAAAAAAGAAAACGGCCTCATCCCAAGAAATGACGAGGCCTATGGAAAACAGTATCTGGAAGGCCGCTATGGAGCAGCCCCAAAACTTACGGAAGCAGACGCCTGAATTCAGACCTGACTCAAAACTTCATATTTCAAGCGGATTCTGCGCCAGCTTTCCCAGCAGCGCAGATTCTGCTCGATTCGTTGAAAAATGTTCTGACACTCCTCCTGATCTGCTCCGCTTAACAGGATCAGATACTGACTTGGACTGTAGCAGGTAAACAGATCTCCCTTGCGCAAAGAGATTCCCACCGCCTTTCTCAGCTGACTGGAGGCTTCTTTTAGAAGAGCATTTCCATCATCCAACGCTTTTCCCCTTATATCTACAAAAAATATACAGATAAGTACCTTTTCAAAGGAAATCCGCTCGGAAAGCCGGTTTAAAAGCCGGTAGCTGTCAATAAAAGAGGGATAGGAGCAGTAATAGGGACCGTTGACCGCATCCCGTTCCTTTAAGCTTTCCCGCACATCCTTCAGCATATCTGCCGTATAACGGATCTGGCTGCTCATAGTGCGGAAACGTTCCAGCATCTTTTCTGAAGGCGGAAGCCCCTGTTCTTCAAAATACTGACGCACCACCCATTTATACACCTGCATTGCCTCCCTGAAACGCTTCATGGCGATCAGACAATCCATTTTCATAATCTGACACTCTTCATAGGGATAAAGCTGGCAGGCATTATTGACAATATTCAAAAGGGACTGGTACTCTCTGTTTTCCTGCATCTGACGGCTTAGGCTGCGCAGACAGCGGAAATAAAGTTCCTGGCAGCGGACACTTACAATTGTAACCCACTTTTCTCCGGCCAGCTGTGCCAGAAATTCCCCCTGATAAAGTCCGCAGGCACGGAGGAGTTCTTCCTCATTTTCTTTCTCCAGTCCTTTCTCGGCTGTTGCCTGAAAATCTCTGGCGTCTACATATACGCTCACGCTTTTGCTGATCCAGCGGTAAACGCCTCCCTCCGTCTGGATATGTTCTCCGGCAGGAAGACATTCCTCCATAATACGGCGGAGACGGAATACGACCGCTCTGAGACTCCCCGCCGGATTGGCATATTCGCCGCTCCCGTACATCATATCAAGGAGTTCCTCCCGGCTGATGCCGCTGTCGTGATAATACAGCAGGATCAAAAACAGCTGCAGGACACGCCCTGAAAGGGCTGTTCCTACAGGAAGGGATTTCCCATTGTACTCTGCAGAAATTTTTCCCATCATATGTATCTTTAACTGTGCTTCTTCGCTCATATCTCATTTCCCCTCTGTAAATCCGGCCGTCTGCAGATTAAAAACTTCGGAGGGTGTCCTCCTCGGCCTCTGCCGTCTTATCTATGGCCCTAATCTCAGCCTCATATCCAAAATCTGCATTTACCTTTATATAAACCCTCTCCCCCACTCTGCGGCCGCGGATGGCTTTTCCCAGCGGGGAATCAATGCTGATCAGTCCCTTTAGGGAATTTCCCCGAACCGTTGTGACCAGCTTGTAGGTTTCTGTTTCATCATCCTCCGGGATGTACAGCTCCACCCGGTCTCCCAGTCCTACCTCATCCTCCTTTGATTCATCGGAAATGATCCTGGCCGTCTTTATCATCTTTTCCAGATAACGGATACGGCTTTCATTGCGGTTCTTATCCTGCTTTGCTGCCTTGTATTCAAAATTTTCACTCAAGTCCCCGTGGGCTCTCGCTTCCTTTACCGCCTCCAGGGCCTCCTTGCGGACAACCAGCTTACGGTACTCGATTTCCTCCTGCATCTTTTCTATATCGCTTTTTGTAAGATTATCAAACATGGCATTTACTCCTTTTATACGTCCTTTGGCTGACATATTTATTCTACCACAAAATTGCTTAAGATTCTCTTCATTTTCCCTTTAATAATTTTATTATTTATTTAGCCTCTGATCAAACTTTGTCCACATTTATCCTGTATATTATGATTGTAAGGTTGATGAGACCTTTTACCATACAGGAAGACACTTTTTCATACCTAAGCCGGCAGATCCCCCCCTTTTTCTGCCGGCTCCCTCCATTTTATGGGAAAGCTTAAAGCGCAGCTTTCCTTTCTCTGAACATCTGGCCGGTTATGATCTTATACTCTCCCAGGCGCTGTGCCTTGCGGATTTTCTTTATATAGGGCTCCCATTCCGGATCAAAATGGATCAGATGAGCCCACAGTTCCTTCATTTTAAAGAGTACATTCTTATCCCCCGACATAGTTTGGCAGTATCCTTCCAAAATCTGCTGATGGAATGCGTTCAGACGTTCCAGCTGCGTTCTCCTGCTCTCTGTGCCTGCCTGCCCCGACAGTGTTTCGATGAGAAACGGATCTGCTAAAAGGCCTCTGCCGATCATTACTGTATCCAGTGCCGGATACGCGGCTGTAAGTCGTTCATAGGACTCCCGGTCAATGATATCGCCATTATAGCACACCGGAGCCGCACTGCTTGCAAAGGCATTTCTAAACGCCTCCATTCTGGGCGTATATTTATAAAAATCCTTCAAAACCCTTGGGTGGACGATCAGCTCTTTTAAGGGAAACCGGTTATAAATAGAAAGAAGTCTGTCAAATTCCTCCGGATCTTCGATTCCCAGCCTTGTTTTCACCGAAAGATCCAGCCCCAGACGCTCCAGCCCCTCACAGGCCTGTTCTAAAAACAGCTCCAGCCCCTCGGGGTCTCTTAAAAATCCCGCTCCCTTTCCCTTGGCAGCTACCGTACCGGAGGGACAGCCCAGGTTTAAATTCACTTCCTTATAGCCGTATTCCTTCAATTCCCGCGCTGCCCGCAGAAAATCCTCACTGTTTCCGGTCAGAAGCTGAGGCACCGTATCCATCCCCTCATTATGCTCCGGCAAAATATCATTTATCTCTCTGTGGCTGAACCCGCCATTGTGTTTGGGCGCCAGAAAAGGGGTAAAGTATTTATCCATGGGGCGAAAATGGGCATGGTAAGCATTTCTATATATATATCCTGTCACACCTTCCATAGGAGCAAGGTAAAATTTCATACTATATTCTCCTTCTCTTTTTATGCTCTCAGTATCTTAAATCACGCCAAACAAAAAGTCAAGAATATCTGATCCTGTGGATCTTACCGCAAAAAACCGGCCCCGAAACGCATTCTGGCGCGCCGGAGCCGGTTAAAAAGGGGAGGATAAGTATTTATTTTCTCTTTGGTGATAATCTCATTATCCCCGCTTCTGTCAAAGTTATACACTCTGTATCAAAGAATTATCAGGAGAGTTGCCGTGATCAGTACAATACTGATTACAATGGAAATGGAATTGACTGCACTGGCAAGTCCGAAGTCGCCCTTTAAATCTGCCGTAAAGGCCGGCGCTGCAGACGCAATAGGGCTCAAAGGCAGAATTGCCAGAGCCTGACGGTATTCCAGAGGAAGAGGCATAAAAAAGTAGAGAGCCGCCGCCACTGCAATCGAGACGCCGTAACGCACTGCCAGGATCTTTACGATCTTTCCCTTCTGGCTGGTGTCTCCGGAAATTTTAAAGCCTACTCCCATCATCAACATCGCGATAAAAGCATTCGCCCCTGAAACCACCTCTGAAAATGTGATTACCGGAGCCGGAAGGCTGATGTGAAGCAGGGACAGCACCGTCATAGTTATATAAGCGTCAAAGGGCACGGAACGCACCAGGGTTTTTATAATAGGGATCAGGGATATTTTTCCCTTTCCCTCCTTTACCATCTTTGCCGCACTGAAGGCTCCTCCCAGACAGATAAACGAATTTCCCGTATCAAAAAGGCTGGTTGTGATTACCCCGGCAGGCCCCAGAAAGCTCTGGGCAAAGGGCATAGTGAAGTTTCCTATATTATAACCTGAGGTATTCAACATAAAAAATGCTTTTTCCTCACGGCTCTTTCCCGCTGCCAGATAGGCTGAGATTATAAGCATCAGACCTCCGCCCAGACCAAGAACCGACAAAATCAGAAGAGATGCCTGAAGATCAACGCCTGAAAAGTTGGATACGATCGCCGCCGGAAGGGTTATCTTCAAAACGATCTTTGAAAGCACATGAAAATCCTCTTCTTTAAAAAATCCCCTTTTTCTCAGCAGATATCCCATAAAAATGATTGCAACGAAGGCAGCCGCCTTCATCAGTATTTCAGCCATGATGAATCTCCTTATACTTTTTCATTCCATTGTGTACTATAGCAGAAACCAACGCCGTCTTCAATACCATTTCCACAAAAATACGCCCTGCCATATCCAGCAGAGCGCATTTCCCAATTATTTATACATATCCCAGCAATCCCGGCAGCCACATGGACAAGGCGGGAATATAGGATACCATCATTAACACAATGAAGATTGCCGCAAAGTAAGCTAAAAGCGGCTTTATCACCTGCTCAATCTTAGTCTGTCCCACCTTTACGCCCACAAACAGAGTGGTTCCCACAGGCGGGGTAATGGTTCCGATACACAGGTTAAAGATCATCATAATACCAAAGTGAATGGTATTCATACCCAATGTCTGACAGATGGGCAGGAAAATAGGAGTGAAGATCAGGCAGGCCGGCGTCATATCCATAAAGGTTCCCACAATCAGCAGGAGGATATTGATGATAAAGAGGATTACATACCGGTTGTCGCTGATTCCCAGCATTGCCTCGGATACAGCGGTGGGAATGCCTGTAAATGCCATAACCCAGCTCATGATGCTTGACACACCGATAAGGAAAATGATAATACCTGTCATCTCCGCACTGTCAAGAAAGATTTTCGGCAGCTCCGACGGCTTGATGGATTTGTAGAAGAATACGGACAGCACCATACTGTATACAACTGCCACCACGCTTCCCTCTGTAGCGGTAAAGATACCGGAAATGATTCCTCCGATTACCACAACGATCATAAACAGACAGGGAATTGCCTGTAAAAATACCTTAAGCTTCTCGCTGTTTGTAAACTTCTTTGTACTGCGGTAGCCCTTCTTTTTAGCAAAAATGTAGATTACGATCATACATGCCAGTCCCCAGAGGATTCCGGGAATGTAGCCCGCCATGAAAAGAGCCGCTACAGAGGTTCCCCCGCTGACAAGAGAATAGGTAATCATAACATTGCTTGGAGGGATTAAAAGGCCTGTAGGAGCAGTAGCGATATTGGCCGCTGCGGAGAAATCCCTGTCATAGCCTTCTTCCTCTTCAATGGGGCCGATGATAGAACCCATGGCAGAAGCTGCCGCCGTACCGGAACCTGAGATGGCGCCAAAGAGCATATTGGCAACTGCATTGGTGTGTGCCAGAGCTCCCGGAATACTTCCTGTAAATAATTTTGCAAAATTGATCAGACGGATAGCAATACCGCCCTTATTCATCAGGTTTCCTGCCAGGATAAAAAACGGAATGGCAAGAAGGCTGAATACGGAAATACCGGAAAAAATCCTCTGTGCTCCCGTAAGCACGGATGCACCGGTATCAAGCACCGGAAGAATCGCTCCGATGGAAGAAACAGCCAGAGCTACTGCGATTGGTACTCCGGCTAAGAGCATAATCACAAGAAGCACTAAAATAATCAGCCCGCAGGCAACTGCGATCGTCATAACCGAACCTCTCCCTTCTCCTTAAATTCCATATGAGCCACATCAATGGCATTCATAAGGCTGAAAATCATGATCAGCACTCCCGTAACAGGCACGATCACATAAACATAGGCCATAGGCACCTGCAAAGATGCGGTTTTCTGGATCATGGTCAGCTTTGTAATGGAAATACCGCCGTATACCATCACAACCGCCGCTAACAAAAAGGTAAGAAGGTCAATGGTGATCTCCAGATATTTTCTGGGCGCTCCGGTGAGCTTGTCTGCCAGAAAGCCCATACGCATATGGTCTCTCTTTCCGAATACATAGGCAGAGGCCAGAAGGGCCATCCATGTAAATGTGTAGGTTAAAAGCTCCTCTGATACCGTACTTGGGCGGTTAAAGAAATAACGGGTTACGATCTGATACGTTCCGATCAGGGTCATAAAGGCAAACAGAGCAATGATTACAAAGCCCAGCACCTGCATGATCCCTGCTTTTACTTTGTGCATGGTCTCCATCCTACTGTCCTCCCTTTGCTTTTTCATTGGCAGCCTGAATATGGTCGTAGAGATCACGGATCTTCTCATTTTCCTGAAGCATAGACTCATGGAGGGGAAGAACCTTTTCCTTAAATGCTTCCACATCCACATCAATAAACTCTACGCCCATTTCCTCTGAAGCGATCCTTTTTGCCTCCTGTACGCTCTTTTCCCACTCTGTCATCTCTACCTCTGTGGAAAGAGCTGCCGCCTCCTTAAATACCTGATAATCCTCAGGGCTTAAGCTGTTTAAGAACTTCAGATTGGCTACCAGCATATCCGGCACCATCTGATGCTTGTTATAAGAATAATATTTTGCAACTTCGCCGTGCTTGTTGTTGGTAAGGGCCAGCTCGTTGTTCTCCGCGCCGTCGATGACGCCCTGCTGGATAGCCGTATATACCTCGCCAAAACCCATAGGCGCCGCTGCCGCTCCGAATGCCTTTACCATCTCTACGCTGGCAGGACTCTGCTGTACGCGGATCTTTTTGCCCTTTAAATCCTCCGGCGTCCGTATCGGGGATTTTCCGTAGAAATTACGGGTACCCGCATTGTACCAGGTTACTACGCGGAAACCGGCTTCATCCGTCGATGCATAGACATTTTCCATGTATTCCGTATCCTGCATCACGGACTTGTATACCTCCTCTGAGTCAAACAGATACGGCATACTGAAGATCTCATATACGTCTGCAAAAGTCTCCAAATTCGCTGTACCGGCTACTACAAAGTCAATGGCTCCCGTCTGTGTCAGCTCAATGGCCTTCTGGGCTGAGCCTAAAAGTTCATTTGGAAATATCTGAACCTCATATTTGTCTCCCAGCTTCTCTTCCACATACTCTTTAAATGCCAGAAGCCCCAGATGCTCCGGATGCGTCTCTGACTGTGCATGGGAAACGCGGATAATACGCTTGCCGCCGGTTAAAGAACCGCAGCCTGTCAGACTGACTGCCGCTGCTATCCCAAAAGCAAGCGCCGCCAGCTTTTTCATCATCTTCCTCACTTTACTGCTTCCTTTCTTTATACACATTTTATTAAATAATTATAAAAAAAGGAATTTTTGTTTTGTACCGTAAATCTTTGACATTAAGGGAGAAAATTTTGTCATACGCGGTCTGTGTTAAAGCTGTCCCTGTATTCAGAAGGGTTCATACCTGCGATCCGCTTAAATACCTTTGCAAAGTAATTGGCGTCATAATACCCTACCAGCATGCTGACCTCTCTTACACTGGCATTTTTATCCTGTAAAAGCCGTCTGGCCTCATTGATCCTGAAACGGGCCAGATAGGCGGTAAAATTCTGGTCAAAGCACTGTTTAAACAGCTTGCAGAAATAGGCGTCGGAATAATTCATCATCCGTGCCGCATCCTGCATGGAAATATCCTTCATATAATTTTTCCGTATATACCGGCGTATCTTTTCAGCCGCCTGTCCAAGCCGGTCGGGCTCATCCGGCTCCTCCTTTAAGTCCGGCTCCGGCATCTCTGCCCCGGCCCCTTCCGGCCGCTCCTGTTCCATATGCAGCTTTTCAAGCTGCTCCCTCTTTTTAATCCGCCGCACGGCTTCCTCCATCACCGCAGTAAGTTCCTCTTCCTCACAGGGCTTTAAAAGATAGTCCAGCGCATGAATGGCAATGGCTCTCTTTGCATAGGAAAATTCGTCATATGCGGTAAGGAAAATAATCTCACAGTCCTCATCCAGCCTTCGGATCTGTTCTGCCGCCTCCACACCGTTTAATTCCGGCATGGAAATATCCATGATTACAATCTGACACCGTTCTTTAAAACACAGGCGGACCGCCTCATTTCCGTCTGCTGCCTGCCAGATGACCAGGCTGTCTCCAAAATGTTTATGCAGCCGTTTGGCAAGAGCCATACGTTCAATCTGCTCATCATCTGCCAAAAGCACCTTGTACGTCTCGTTCTTATCCTCATTCTGTATCACGGTTCATCCTCCTTACAGGTTTCCGGTGTAAACGCCAGCTGTACCACAGTCGCGCAGCCCTTTCGGCTCTCGACCATCACTTCTCCGTCCTCATACATGGCCTTCAGCCGGCGGGCAATGTTTCCCAGACCGATCCCAACGCCGAATCCATCTCCTGCCTTTAAGGCCCTCTTTATCTCTTCCAGCTTTTCCTTATGGATTCCCTCTCCCGTATCCGCTACCGAAATCCACAGCCTCTGCCCCTGTTTCCAGGCCCGCACCACGATCCTTCCGCCTTTGCTTCTTGCAGAAATCCCATGTTTTACTGCGTTTTCCACCAAAGGCTGGAGCATAAAGGAAGGAACCAGTATCTCCATTGTTTCCGGGTCACAATCTGTCTCATACTGCACTCTCTTTCCAAACCGCATCTGCTGCAGATACATATAATCCTGAACAACCTTAAGCTCCCGTTCCAGAGGCATCACAGATGCAGTTGATTTTAAATTGTAGCGGAACAGGCGGCTTAATGCCTGGATCATCGTTTCCGTAACCGCCGCATCCTCGATCTGAGCCGTTCCTGCAATCATATTTAAGGTATTAAAAAGAAAATGGGGATTGATCTGATTTTTTAAAAGCTGTAGCCGAACCGCCTCCAGCTGCCGTTCTGTTTCGTTTTTTTCTTTTAAAGCCTCAATATATCCTCTTGTCGCCTGCTTCATTTTATTAAAGGAACGAATAAGACGGCTGATCTCATCTTCTCCCTCTGCTGTAAGCTCAGGCCCTGAAAAATCATTTTCCCGGATCCGGTCTGCCTGCCCAGCCAGCATTACCACCGGCTCTACGATATTGCGGCGTACGGAGCCATTCAGCCGCTTAACCATCCACAGCGCAGCGATCCCCCACAGGATACTGGCGGCCGGAAGGACTGAAAAAAGGAAACGATGCTTCTCATAGCGTTCGCTTCCGTCCTCCATTGTCATCTGTTCCAGCTGTCCGGCCTTATCCTTGAGATAATTCTGAACCCGGTAGATCCGATACAGCCGGTTCACATATTCCGGATCCTCCCGGTCTGTTTTTTCAAGGACTTCCAGCTCTGTCTCGTAATTTTCATACATATTCCGGATGGACCAGGTACGGGCATACCGCTCAGGCCCCGTTTCACTGTACTCAAAGGGAAGCTCTTCCAGCCGCCGGCGTGTTTCCATTCTGGACTGCTCAAACCGCTCCCGCTCTTCCGGAAGGGCAGTTCCCGCATAACGCGCAAAGGCCAGGCGCTCCTCCTCCATCGCAGACCAGAAGGCCAGACTACCGGCATTCTGTTCCAGGATGCTTCCGAAGCTCCCAAGGCCGAACCAGCTTACTGCCAGATTGGCCCCAATCGAAAAAAAGACCACTGCCCCGGCACAGGCAGCGATCCGTTTTACTTTTTCTTCCAGCGAAACTCCACTTTTTCCCATATATTTCCTCCGGATCCGTTCCTTTTAAGGAGATTATCCACAAAATCTCCCCTAAGCCCACATAGTATATCACAGCTTATATCCATTTGAACAGACCCGGAGCGTTCCTTTTATGTCTTTTTAACATTCCTAAAGAATCTGATCCTCCTCTGAGGGCACATACCTGGCGATATCCTCAATGCGGCAGTTTAAAATCCTGCAGAGATCATTGATCGTTTTCATGGTCACATCTTTATTATGCTTAAGCCGGTGCAGAGTACTGTCCGAAATTTTATGCTTCTTCGTCAGTGTGTACCAGCTTTCCTCCGACGCCTCCAGAGTTTCCCAGAAAGGCGAATAGTCGATCATATTTTTATTGCTCCTATGCTTATTTTACCTGAAATAAGCATAAGTTAGAATTTGCATATTGAATATCTTCGGAATAGCGAATATACTATAAGTAAACAGATGCATATTCTGAAATTATCAGACTATTCTAACCATTTTGCGTCAAAATAAGAGACAGGAAAGGAAGGGATTGGATATGGAAATTTATACACAGAAGGAAAAAGAAATGCTGGCAGATGATCCGGAAGTAAGAAAGCGGCTTCTAAACTTTGTCTCCATGAGCGGAAAAGAATTTTTCAGAGAGGTTCAGTCCCGCCTGTCACCGGAGGAGCTGGAAGAATATCTGGAAGAAAATCCGGAAGAGCGGATCTATCTTATGACTCCTCCCCACAAATAAAGCAAAAACGGCCTGTCATTAAATGACAAACCGATTCTCTTCAGGTTCTTCTTCAAAATAGTCCTTATAATCCACCTCTATGGAATGACGCATCCGCTTCATACTGTAGTAGAGGTGATCTTTTAATACCTGTTCCAGGCCGGAAAGATCTTTTTCCCGGATCAGCTCAAACAGCTGCTCATGCTCTCCGATAATCCTTGGAAAATCTGTTTCTGTAATAAAATCCAGCATACGAAACCGGGTATAATGAAGCTGCTGGGCCTGGAGCATATCCCAGAGCTTCTGCCGCTTTACAGCTGTGAACCAGAGAGAGTGCATTTGGGCGTCCATGCGGTAAAACTGTTCCGGTTCAAACCCCGGCGTCTGGATCAAGGCCTTCTGAACGGCAATGGCATGACGGATTTCTTCCATCACCATGGGCGTCTGGATTTCCATAAAATCCCTTAAAACCATGGTTTCCACCGCTACCCTCATATAGATCATCTGCTTGATATTATCCAGACTCAAAAGAGTCACATACGTTCCCCGATAGGGAATCGTCTCTGCAAATCCCTGTTCCTGCAAAAGACGCAGGGCGTCCCGCACCGGAGTCCGCGACACGCCAAACCGCTCACAGATATCACTTTCGCTGATCAGGCAGCCTGGTTTCAGCTTCAGATCCAGTATCTCCCGCTTTAAGGTTTCAAAAACCAATTCCCCTCTGTTTTTAAAATTCACTTCTCCCATGCAGCACCCCTGTTCCTTTTCTCAGATGCATCAGGGCCCGCCATGCAGTCATGGCATGACGGGCCCTGATTGGTTTTATTGGTTTAATTGCGTAATTGATTACTTAGGCTGCTTGCCGATATAAGCCAGGATACCGCCGTCTACGTACAGTACCAGACCATTTACAAAGTTGGAAGCATCAGATGCCAGGAATACTGCAGGTCCGCCCAGATCCTCAGCCTCGCCCCAGCGTCCTGCAGGAGTCTTGGAAACGATGAACTGGTCAAATGGATGTCTGGAGCCGTCTGGCTGGATCTCACGCAGAGGAGCTGTCTGAGGAGTAGCAATGTAGCCAGGTCCGATACCGTTACACTGGATGTTGTACTCACCGTACTCAGAAGCAATGTTCTTTGTCAGCATCTTTAAGCCGCCCTTAGCTGCTGCATAAGCAGATACGGTCTCACGACCCAGCTCACTCATCATGGAGCAGATGTTGATGATCTTTCCGTGTCCCTTCTTGATCATGCTGGGGATAACAGCCTTGGAAACGATAAACGGAGCGTTTAAGTCAACGTCGATTACCTGGCGGAACTCAGCTGCGCTCATCTCGCACATTGGGATTCTCTTGATGATGCCTGCGTTATTTACCAGGATATCAACTACGCCTACCTCTGCCTCGATCTGAGCAACCATCGCGTTTACTGCGTCCTCATTGGTTACGTCGCATACATAGCCGTGAGCCTCGATGCCCTCTTCCTTGTATGCTGCGATTCCCTTATCTACCAGTTCCTGCTTGATATCGTTGAAAACAATGGTAGCGCCTGCGCCTGCCATTGCCTTTGCGATTGCAAAGCCGATGCCGTAGGAAGCGCCTGTTACCAGGGCTACCTTGCCTTCAAGTGAAAAGTTGTTTAAATAATCAGCCATTTCTTTATCCTCCATATATTTTTAACAGAATCGTTCGGATGAACTTACATCATCTCGTTTGGCATCATGGTATCCATATCGTCGAACTCCATGTTCTCTCCGCCCATAGCCCAGATAAAGGTATAATTGGAGGTGCCGGCGCCGCTGTGGATGCTCCAGGACGGGCTGATCACAGCCTCCTCATTCTTCATGACAATATGTCTTGTCTCGGTGGGCTCACCCATCATATGGAATACTACATTGTCGCCCGGAACCTCAAAGTACATATAAATCTCCATACGGCGCTCATGTGTATGAGACGGCATGGTGTTCCATACGCTGCCTGGCTCTAATACGGTCATGCCCATGGACAGCTGGCAGGTCTTAAGTACATCCGGATGGATGAACTGATTGATAGTACGCTTATTGGAGGTCTCTGCCTCGCCGCAGGGTCTCTTTGCAGCCTTCTCAATCGGAATAAAGGTAGTTGTGTAGGAAGTATGAGCCGGTGCGCTGACCATGTAGAACTTGGCAGGCTTCTCTGCATCGGTGCTCTCAAAATAAACTTCCTTTGTGCCCTTTGTAATGTACAGGCAGTCCTTGTAGCCCATCTTAAAGGTCTGACCGTCTGCTGTGATGGTTCCCTCGCCGCCGATATTAAAGATACCGATCTCACGGCGCTCTAAAAAGTAATGGGTGCCGAAGTTCTTCCAGCAGTCGATTCCCTTATCAATGGAAACCTTCTCTGTAGTAGGCATACATCCCAGAGTAACCATACGGTCTACATGAGAATATACGGCAACTACCTCATTGGCCTTGTACAGATCTGTGATAAGGAATTCGTTTCTTAATTCCTCTGTTGTGTAGCGCTTTACATCCCTCTGGTTGGCAGAATAGCGAATATCCATTCTCCGATTCCTCCTTTAAAATATTTGTATTTAACTTTTTGAGTTTGTATACAACTTTTTTATCTGTATACAGACTATCATTTTTTTACCTAAAATGCAATAGGAAATATGTTACAAAAAAATACGGGTTTTATATGCAATATCACAAACGGATTGCATTTCCCATTTTTATCAGATATACTTACAAAAGAATCTGGACTCCTTCTACAGCTGTCCAGACAATCACTGTATACATGAGAGGAGGATCTTCCCTTGAAGAAAAATATACTTGTAGGCCAGTCCGGCGGTCCCACAGCTGTGATCAACGCCAGCTTATACGGCGTGATCCAGGAAGGGCTTTCCCATCCGGATGAGATCGGAGATGTCTATGGCATGATAAACGGCATCGAAGGCTTTCTGTCCGGCCATACCATGAATCTCTCCGCAGAGCTTTCCAAAGAGGATTTGGAACTTCTGCGCCTGACGCCCGCCGCATATCTGGGCTCCTGCCGCTATAAGCTTCCTGAAAATATGGATGCTTCCGTATACCCCTTGTTATTTGAAAAATTTAAAGCCATGAATATCGGAGCCGTATTCTACATCGGCGGAAATGATTCCATGGACACCGCAGACAAATTGTCCAGATATGCTGCCATGGCAAAAGAGGATATCGTTTTTATCGGCGTTCCAAAAACCATTGACAACGATCTTCCTGTAACCGACCACACCCCCGGCTACGGCAGCGCTGCCCGATATGTGGCCTCTACTGTCCGTGAAATCGTTCTGGATGCTTCTGTCTATCAGCAGCCGGCTGTCACCATCATTGAACTCATGGGCCGTCATGCAGGCTGGGTCACTGCTGCCAGCGCCTTGGCAAGAAAGTTCCCCGGCGACAATCCCCTGCTCATCTATCTGCCGGAATCTGATTTTGATATGGAAGCGTTTTTAAATGATATCGAAGGCGCTTTAAAGAAAAGCACCGCTGTGGTTGTCTGTGTTTCTGAAGGCATCCACGACGCTTCCGGCCGTCTGGTATGTGAATACTCTACCGAAGCTCAGGTCGATACCTTTGGCCACAAGATGCTTACAGGCTGCGGAAAGCTGCTCGAAAGCTATGTCCGAGGCCGTTTCGGAGTCAAGGTCCGCTCTGTAGAATTAAATGTAAACCAGCGCTGCAGCAGCCTTATCTCCTCTCTTACGGATATTAACGAAGCCAGCGAGGCCGGACGCTTTGCAGTCCGTGCCGCACTTGAGGGCGTGACCGCAAAGATGATCACCTTTGAGCGCGAAGAAAGAGCGGATTATTCCATCCGTTTCGGCCTTACAGATGTTTCCAATGTCTGCAATAAGGAAAAGACCTTCCCGCCTCACTGGATCACCAGCAATCACAACGATATCGGCCCGGAATTTACCGCCTATGCTCTTCCGCTCATCCAAGGACAGCCACAGCATATTCTGGAAAACGGACTTCCAAGATATCTGTACCGCAAAGCGCAGGGTCTTTTGCCATGACCCGTTTTCCCACTTATGAATCCTGTACCCTCTGCCCCAGAATGTGCCGCATTGACCGCAGCCGCAAAGCCGGCTACTGCGGATGTACAGATCAGTTAAAGGCAGCCAGGGCAGCACTCCATAAATGGGAAGAGCCCTGTCTGAGCGGGCCGGAGTGGGCCAGAGGCGGAAGCGGAACCGTCTTTTTTTCCGGATGTACCCTTAAATGCTGCTTCTGCCAGAATTATCCCATCAGCAGCGAACAGTTCGGAAAGGAGCTGACTTCCGATGAGTTGGCTGATATCTTTCTCCGTCTGGAAGATCAGGGTGCCTATAATATCAATCTTGTCACGCCCACCCAGTTTCTCCCCTCAATCCTCCCCGCTCTGGATCAGGTTCGTTCCCGCCTTTCGATTCCGATCGTATATAACTGCGGCGGATATGAGCGCCCTGAGATCGTAGAATATTTAAACGATTATGTAGATATCTGGCTTCCTGATTTAAAGTACCATGACAGCGCTCTTTCTGCCCGTCTGTCAAACTGCGGGAACTACTTTGAAGCCGCTTCCCGCGCTATCCATCAGATGATCCTCCAGACAGGTGCTCCGGCATTTGAGGAACACACCCCCGAGGATCCTTCACAGCCTCCCTTTCTTCTTATGAAAAAAGGCGTAATCCTGCGCCATATGGTCCTTCCCGGACACAGGGATGACTCCATCGCCCTGATGGAATGGATCAGCAAAGAGCTTCCAAAGGGCCAGTACCTGTTAAGCCTTTTAAGCCAGTACACCCCCTTTTATCATAGCTGCGACCATCCGGATATCAATCGTCGGATCACCTCCTATGAATACCAGAAGGTAGTGGATGCGGCACTCTCTCTGGGACTTACTGAGGGATTTATGCAGGAAAAAAGCAGCGCAAAAGAAGAATATACGCCGCCCTTTGATCTGGAAGGTCTGTGATCCCCTATATTAAATACAACAAAAGACGGATATCGAATCTTTGACTAACCACGTTCTCGATTACGATATCCGTCTTTTAACTATCTCGTCCATTGGACCAAGCCTCTCTTTCGAAACAATTGTTTCTTTTGTGACTCTATATTTAATTGTATCCACTCTGGTTTTCTTCTGCTCTCTTTTGTATATTCACTTGCTTCGGATTTATTTTCCTCCTTGCTTTTCTTTCTTTGATCCGGTATCTCTCTCCGTCCTGATGATACTTTCTCGTCATATCACCAGACCGGGCACTTATTGCCTTTGATACGCTTATGGATCACTTTGAAAATACAATCATCTGCTTGTTCCTATCTTTTATTACAGACATTCTCTTTCGTTTCTTTAAGACTGCAGTTCTTTTACCAATCGATTGGACTTTCTTTTGTTTCTTAAATCAATTTCCGTTTCATCTGTCTGTACTATGTATGAGCAGTTACTCTCACAGAGTGTTTTTCCTGTTTCATCTATAACTAAATCACTTTAGCCTATAAATGAAACGAACGTTCTCTTTCTGGTGGTCCGTACCTCCTTTGCTTAGATTTTATTACATTGAGTTGACTGTCTACAACTCCTTATCCTCTTTTGTATCTCGTGTTCTTTTCTCTTTTGTTGACTTTATTATACAAAAAGAGCCTCGATTTGTCAAGACTCTTTTTGTAATTTTAAATTATTTTTTGCCTTTTAATGAATTGTCTATATTTATTGTAATTGTTTGTATTTTCATACAATATTTACCTGTTATATCCAGATATTCGCCTCTAATTTTCAGAATATTTATTCTTTTATATCTTCTTTGGGGAATTTCCTGCGAACCAGTTTAAAGGTAACCATGTGAGCCGCCGCCGTAATGAGCCAGGATACCGGATATGACAGATAAAGAACTGCCAGTGAACGGTAAGCGGCAAATACCGTAAAAATCCAGAGAATACGAAAACCACATGCTCCGGTAAGAGAAACGATCATGGGAATCACCGAGTATCCCAATCCTCTTAAGCTTCCTACCATACAGTCCATCAGCCCGCAGATAAAATAGGTTCCGCAGATAATCTCCAGACGGAGCATTCCGTATTTAAGCACCTCAGGCTCTGAAGAATAAATTCCCAGAAGATGAGTGCCCGCTCCTACTGCTGCCAGGCCAAGAACCAGCCCCACTGCCGTAACAACAGCCAGACAGATATTTTTTATCTTATTGATACGGCTGTATTTTCCTCCGCCCAGATTCTGGCTGGTAAAGCTTAAGCTGGTCTGATAAACCGCATTCATAGCCGTATAGACAAAGCCCTCGATGTTTGCGGAAGCCGTATTGCCAGCCATGGCCACAGAGCCAAAGGAATTGACAGAGGACTGGATCAGCACATTGGATACAGAGAAAATCGCGCCCTGCATACCGGCCGGAAGTCCGATTTTCACAATCCGCTTCAGCTTATCCATATGAATGGTAAGCTTCTTTAGATGGAGCTTCATCATTCCCTCTTCCGTCATCAGGCTCTTAAAGACAAGAAATGCGGAAATGTGCTCAGAAATCACAGTAGCCCAGGCTACTCCGTCCACTCCCATTCCAAGACCTATCACAAAGAAAAGATTCAAAACCACATTGACCGCTCCGGCGGCAAAGAGGAAATAAAGAGGCCGCCTAGTATCTCCTACCGCTCTGAGGATCGCAGCGCCGAAGTTATAGAGCATTAAAACAGGCATTCCAATGAAATAGATACGCATATAGAGCACAGACTGATCCAGAACATCCTCCGGGGTTCCCATGATCCGAAGCATGGGTCCTGCGGCAAGCTCTCCCACCGCAACCAGAAACAGACCGCTTAAAATGGCCGTCAAAACCGCCGTATGTATGGTTTCCTGAACATCTCTTTCCTTCTGTCCGCCATAATATCTGGCTACCAGCACATTTACACCTACAGACAGGCCTACAAAAATGTTGATCAGAAGATTGATCAGGGATGAGGTGGAGCCCACAGCCGCCAGCGCCGTACTTCCGGAAAACCTTCCTACTACAATAATATCAGCCGCATTAAACAAAAGCTGTAAAATGCCGGAAAGCATCAGCGGAATGGAAAACAGCAGGATCTTGCCAAAAAGCGGGCCATTGCACATATCAATTTCATATGATTTTTTCATAATCCTATTTACCTCCGTTTCAGCTATACTTTAGCACAGGCAAATTCATTTTACAAGCATCTGTTAAACCGAGGACAGATGATCCCCGTTGCCGGAAACACTCCCCCATTTTGCATATCCGAAATCAATCCCAGCATTTTGAGACGCCTCATGATCCGAAGCAGCATCTTGTTCCTTCTCCTATATTTTTCTTGACATTTTTCGGTTCCTCTCCTACACTGTTTCATAAACTGTGCCATTTGGGAGGAAATGATCATGTCATTAACAGAATTGTTTATTATTGCAGTGGGGCTGTCTATGGACGCCTTTGCCGTAGCGGTCTGTAAGGGGCTTGCCATGCCGGAAATGAGCTGGAAAAACGCCGGAATCGTAGGACTTTATTTTGGCGGCTTTCAGGGCCTTATGCCCTTTCTTGGATATCTGCTGGGTTCCAAGTTCAGCGGAACCATCGAGTCCTATGACCACTGGATCGCCTTTGTTCTTCTGGCTCTTATCGGAGGAAATATGATAAAGGAAGCCTTTGAAAGCGGCGAGGAAGCAGCGGATCCCTCTCTGGATATAAAAACCATGACCCTGATGGCTGTGGCAACCAGCATCGATGCCCTGGCCGTAGGCGTAACCTTTGCCTTCCTTCAGGTCCAGATCCTACCAGCCGTACTCTTTATTGGAAGTATTACCTTCCTTCTGTCTGCTGCAGGTGTTAAGATTGGAAATGTATTTGGCTGCCGTTATCAGAAAAAAGCCGAATTTGCCGGCGGCCTGATCCTGATCCTCATGGGGTTTAAAATCCTTTTGGAGCATCTAGGCTTTCTGGGATAAAACAGTGATTTTGAAAAAGCATCCGGACATTCCGGAACGATACCGTTCCCGGACTGCCCGGATGCTTTTTTTAATGTAACTGGTCAGATTCTCACACCGTTTCCATCCACCTGATATCCGTCTATGGTGCAGTTCGTCATCATGACGCCATTATCCGGATTCAGATAATACCAATTTTCTTTGTACTCCTGCCAGCCAGTTTTCATATAGCCGTCCATGCCGAAAAAATACCAGCTGTCATTGATCAAGGCCCAGGAGGTGAGATAATTTTCCTGATAAAGATATCTCCAGCCCTTTTTATCCTGCTCCCAGCTTCCCAGATGGATATTCCGGTAGGAAGGCATCTCTGCCTCGGGAAGAAGCATAAAATAATAGGATTTTCGTTCATCTCCTCTGGCAAATTCAAGAACATAGCACCGCTCCAGAGAATCATAGAGCCGGCTTTCACTTTCCTTTGCCAGTGTTTCCGGTCGTACAACCGGATAATGCTCTCCCTCCTCCAGTCCGTACACCCGGCACTCCAGGCTCTTTTGAGTATCTCCCTCATAGGTGATGAGATAATAATTTAAAACAACCTCATCCAGATTTACATCATTTCTGTCCTTTGTAATGGTAAAGGTATCCTTATCCGATACGCGGTTTCCCATTACATAGGATGTATAGCCGTCATAGATGGCCGTCTGCCGGTTATTTACATCCAGATGGAGTGTTATCGGAACCGGCGTTTTTCCGGCAGAACCGGCCAGGGCGGTAAAGGCGCCCGCGATGGTTAAGGCTGCTGCCGCAGCCAGCGCTTTCATGCAGCGCAGAATCCCTGCCTTTTTCATCCGGCCACCTCCTCCCACTGCTTCATTACTTTAAGATCACTTTTCTGAAATTCTTTTTGCCTCTCTTTACTACAAGGCCCTCTCCGGCAAAACGGTTCTTTTCAAAGACAGCGTGAATATCCTTTACCGTCTCGCCGTCTACAGATACGCCGCCCTGCTCTACATTTCTTCTTGCCTCAGAACGTGAAGAAGCCAGTCCTGATTTCGTCAGGATCGTCAGGATATCCATGGCATTTTCTTTAAAATCCTCTTCAGTCAGCTCGCTGGTAGGCATATTGACGGTGCTTCCTCCGGCTGAAAACAGCGCTCTTGCGCCCTCCTGAGCCTTTGCAGCCTCTTCCTCGCCATGCACCAGCTTGGTAAGCTCAAATGCCAGGATTTCCTTTGCCTGATTTAACTGGCTACCTTCCCATTTGTCCATCTCGTCGATCTGCTCTAATGGAAGGAAGGTAAGCATACGCAGGCACTTAAGCACATCGGCGTCTGCCACATTTCTCCAGTACTGGTAGAAATCGAATGGGGAGGTCTTGTTTGGATCCAGCCATACGGCGCCGGACTGGGTCTTTCCCATCTTTTTTCCCTCGGAGTTTAACAGAAGGGTGATGGTCATGGCGTGGGCGTCTTTTCCCAGCTTGCGGCGGATAAGCTCCGTACCGCCCAGCATATTGCTCCACTGATCGTCGCCTCCGAACTGCATATTGCAGCCGTAGCGCTGGAACAGCTCATAGAAGTCATAGCTCTGCATGAGCATGTAGTTGAACTCAAGGAAGCTTAAGCCCTTTTCCATTCTCTGCTTGTAGCACTCGGCTCTTAACATATTATTTACAGAGAAATGGGGACCGATCTCCCGTAAAAACTCAATGTAATTTAAATCCATCAGCCATTCAGCATTGTTTACCATCATGGCCTTTCCTTCAGAAAAGTCGATAAAACGGCTCATCTGCTTTTTAAAGCAGTCGCAGTTGTGCTGGATGATCTCTGGTGTCATCATAGTACGCATATCCGTACGGCCGGAAGGATCTCCTACCATACCGGTGCCACCTCCGATCAGGGCGATGGGCTTATTGCCTGCCATCTGAAGGCGCTTCATCAGGCAGAGAGCCATAAAGTGGCCTACATGAAGGCTGTCTGCGGTCGGGTCAAATCCAATATAGAATACGGCCTTTCCCTCATTCACCATTTTTTTGATTTCTTCTTCATTTGTTACCTGGGCAATTAAGCCTCTGGCAATCAGTTCTTCGTAGATCTGCATTGTCTTCTCTCCTTTACTGTTTTTATTTTACCATATTTCCATTTTCATGCAAAGGCCTGATTTCTTACAGTTTCGGCGGCTTCAGGCTGGGAAGCGTTTTTATTTCATAAGCCTCGCTTCTCTATGGAACTAAAAAAGCTCCGTCCCCTGTTCAAAAGGACGGAGCAGAAAGCCCGTGTTACCACCTGATGTTTACAGCCAGCTCGCACTGACTGCCTCCTTAAGTACATGCCGTAAAATAAATAAACCGCTTTCCAGCCGGCAGATACTCAGGCACGATAACGTGTGCCAGATCCGTCGCAGCCTACTGAGCCGGAAAAGCCTGTGCAGATTCCGTCCGTTTGGTGCGAAGCTCAGAGATGTATTCATATCCTGCTTTCCATGCGCCTCTCATCCCCCGGCTGCTTTCTGTATGCTTGTGCAGAATACTACTTTTTCCCGTCATAGCCATTTCATGAAATTATCACTATTATAGGCAGGTAAAATAGATTTGTCAAGACAGTACACTTTTGCTTTACGAATCTGTTTTTGTATATTATAATGTTGCATTATCGAATTTACACACAAAGGGAGGAATATGAGATGGGATTTACACTTGTAAATGAACTGCCAACTCCCGCAGAGATTCTTGAACAGTTTCCTCTTGCGGATCATCTGGCAGCTTTAAAAAAAGAAAGAGATGAGGAAATTAAAAAGGTCATTACCGGCCAGAGCAATAAATTCCTGGTGATCATCGGTCCCTGCTCCGCTGATAATGAGGATGCGGTCTGCGACTATGCGAACCGCCTTGCAAAGGTTCAGGAGGCTACAAAGGATCAGCTGATCATCATCCCCAGAGTCTATACGAATAAGCCGCGGACCACCGGAGAAGGTTATATGGGTATGCTCCATCAACCGGATCCCGAAAAAAAGCCGGATATGCTTCAGGGGATTCTTGCCATCCGCCATATGCATATGCGTGTGCTCCGGGAAACCGGTATGTCCACAGCCGATGAGATGCTTTATCCGGACAACCTGCAGTATCTGTCCGATATCATGTCCTATATTGCCGTCGGCGCCCGCTCGGTTGAAAACCAGTACCATCGTCTGGTAGCCAGCGGCTGCGACGTACCTGTGGGCATGAAAAACCCTACCAGCGGCGACATGACCGTTATGTTAAACTCTGTTGTTGCAGCCCAGCTTCCCCATGACTTTATCTTCCGCGGAGATGAGGTAAGCTGCCCCGGCAATCCTCTCACCCATGTGATTCTGCGCGGCGCAGTTAATAAGCGCGGCCAGTGCAGCCCCAACTATCACTATGAGGATTTAAGGCTGCTCTATGAACTCTATTCCCAGAGAGAGCTTAAAAATCCGGCCTGCATCGTGGACACTAACCATTCCAACTCCAACAAGCAGTACAAAGAGCAGGTGCGCATTGCCAAAGAGGTACTTCACAGCCGTCGCTACTCCAACGATATCCGCCATCTGGTAAAGGGCCTGATGATCGAAAGCTACATCGAGCCCGGCAGCCATAAGATCGGACAGCACTGCTATGGACAGTCCATCACCGATCCCTGTCTTGGCTGGGAGGAAAGCGAACGCCTGATCTATGAGATTGCCGATATGGTTGAATAATAAATAAAAAATGCTCCGTTTCTGTTCCATCCGTCTGTTTTGGCAGATGTTCAGAAGCGGAGCATTCCTTTTATACGGCCAGAGCCGTAATACCAAAGTATGCCAGCACGATAGCTCCCAGAATAATTCTGTAATATCCGAAAAATTTGAAATTATGTCTGCGGACATAGCTCATCAGGAACTGGATCGAGTAAACCGATACTCCAAATGCCACAGCCATTCCTAAAAGCGTATAGAAAATCTGAGGTCCTGTAAAGGAATTTCCATCCAGGAAAAATTTTACAATTTTCAAAAAACTGGCTCCAAACATCACTGGGATTCCCAGGAAAAAGGAAAACTCAGCAGCAGCGCTTCTGGAACAGCCCAGGATCATAGCGCCTAAAATCGTAGAGCCAGAGCGGGAGGTACCGGGAATCAAAGAAAGCAGCTGAAATACGCCGATCAGGAAGCCTGTTTTCACAGAAATCTGTCCCACCTTCTGGATTGATGGACTGGAGGTGATGGGACTGTTTTCCAGTACAATGAACAAAATACCATAAAGAATCAGCATTGCCGCTACCACATAGGCATTATACAGATGAGCCTCCATCCAGTCATCCAGCAAAAGCCCCAAAACAGCCGCCGGAATGCAGGCAATGATAATCTTGATCCACAGAGCCCAGGTTGCCTCCCTCTGCCTGCGGTTTTTTGAAGGGCTGAATGGATTGAGCCTGTGAAAATACATCACTGCCACTGCCAGGATCGCCCCCAGCTGGATTACCACCAGAAACATTTCCTTAAATGCTTCCGGCTGATCCAGACGGATGATCTCATCCACCAGGATCATATGGCCGGTGCTGCTGATAGGCAGCCACTCTGTAAATCCCTCCACAATTCCCAGTACGATGATTTTTAATGTTTCTACCAAACTCATAGTTTCTCCTTTTTACACCGTATGTTTTAGAGCCGTCTTCCGACGGTATATCTTATGCGTTCTCTCACTCTCCCATGCCTTTTGCAGACGGTCAGATATTTTCAATCTGCCAGTCAATGGGCTCCAGACCGTTCTGCGTGAGAAAATAATTGGTCTGGCTGAAGGGACGGCTTCCGAAAAACCCCCGATAGGCAGAGAGCGGGCTTGGATGAGGCGCTTTTAAAATAAGGTGCTTTTTATTATCCAGCATAGCGGCTTTGGCCTGGGCCGGCCTTCCCCACAGGATAAAAACCATCGGGCGGTCCTGCTCATTGAGCACACGTATGGCTGCATCCGTAAACTGTTCCCAGCCGATATCATGGTGGGAGTTTGCCTGATGGGCCCGAACCGTAAGCACCGTATTCAAAAGCATCACCCCCTGATCCGCCCATTTTTTCAGATAGCCGTTATTGGGAATATAGCAGCCCAGATCGTCGTGAAGCTCCTGGTAAATATTTACAAGGGACGGCGGCACGTCTACATCCGGTTTTACGGAGAAGCAAAGGCCATGGGCCTGACCGTCATTGTGATAGGGATCCTGTCCCAGGATCACTACCTTTACCTTTTCCAGAGGTGTAAAGGCGAAGGCGTTGAAGATATCATCCGGATCGGGAAATATCTTTCTGGTCTCATATTCATGTTTTACTGTTTCATACAGCTTTTTATAATAAGGCTTTTTAAATTCCCCGCTTAAAGGGCCCAGCCAGTCATTGGATATTGCCGCCATCACGCTCACTCTCCTCCTTTGTTTTTTCATTCAAAATCCATTCCAGAGAATTTCCATGCATCGGAATGCTGCGTTCCTGTACCTCCTGGGGAATCTGATAAAATTCTTCATTGACCCGGTACAAAAGAGCCTTTCTGTTAAAGAAAATGATCTTTTCAAAGGGCCAGCGCATAACCGTAGGAGAAGCAAAGCCCTCTCCCAGTTCTAATATAGTCAGTGTACGGTTCACAGTCCCGGCCTGCCAGGAAAGATATCTCTTCCATCCGGGAAGATAGCCTTCCTCAATATAAGTTTCTGCTTTTATAGTATTTCCCGTAAGAGGAGCGCCGCAGTGGGGGCAGAACTCATCCGGAAGCTCTCCCTCCTCCCAGATATCCTTTGTACAGGCCCTGCTGCACTGACGCCAGTGAATATTCCCGCAGGGAGCCGTGATGCGCTCTCTGTCAAAGGGCGTATCATAAACCGCTCCGTCCGTAAGAGTCGTGACCAGATAGTAATCCTTATCCTTCACCATCTCGTACAGCGCTTCATAGGCGGCCTTTATCTCTGCCTGCTCCGGGTCCGAAAGCTTACAATCCCGGATTTTCTTTTTTTCAGACTTTAGGCCCCACTCCGGCCCGATCCCGATGAGAATCCGCTCCGAAGCAGCCAGTCTGGCTGACAGGGTCTGGTCTGTATGTGTTATATGTTCCATATTGTGTACGTTCCTCTGCCGCTGCAGCCTGGTAAAAATCCGGCAGAAATCCCCTTGCGAGAACCTCTGCCGGATTTTGCCCCATATAAGCATCAGGCTGCTGCATCAGTCTGAAAACAGCCTGCTTTAGTTGGTATAGTTATCAAAATATCCCTGAACCAGAATAATAGGAGTTCCCTTATCGCCAGAACCGCTGGTCAGGTCGCACAGAGATCCGATCAAATCTGTAAGCTTTCTCGGAGTTGTTCCCTGGGAAGCCATATCCCCTACCAGGTCGGACTTCTTCTCTCTGATTCTCTGAGAGATCGCATCCTTTAATGCTGCGCCGGACAGATCCTTAAAATCATTGTCCGCCAGATATTTTAACTTGATTTCGTTTGGAGTTCCCTCCAGACCCTCGGTATTTGCAACTGCAACAACCGGATCAGCCAGCTCCCAGATCTTTCCTACCGGATCTTTAAATGCGCCATCACCGTATACCATAACCTCAACGTGCTTTCCAGTGCGATCCAGGATCTGCTTCTGGATCTCATAAACCAGATCGCTGCACTCTCTTGGGAACAGCTTGATGGTATCCTCGGTAGACTTGTTGGAGCCTAAAAGTCCGTACTTCTCGTTGCAGCCGCTGCCGTTAACAGGAGCTGTCAGGATATCGTCCATACCGCAGACTCTCTCTGCGCCTGCTTCCTTTAAGATGCGCTTGGTGCGCATACGGGAATGGATATCGCAGGTAAGAACGTTCTTGGTGTGCTTTACAATTTCTCTTGGATTATTTGCAAAAATCACCTCTGCCTCTGCGCCCTGCTCTCTTATCAGCTCACAATAGTAATCTACATAGTCTACGCCTGTAAATGGATGCTTATTTTCTCCAAAAAGTTCTCTGTAGCGCTTCAGATCCAGAACATCGCTGTAAGGATTGATTCCGGCCTCATCTACCTGATCCAGAGACACCAGGGCGTTTCCTACCTCATCGCTTGGATAGCTGAGCATCAGAATGATCTTCTTTGCGCCTCTGGCAATTCCCTTTAAGCAGATGGAAAAACGGTTTCTGGATAAAATTGGGAAAATAACGCCGATGGTCTCTCCGCCCAGCTTTGCTTTTACATCCTCGGCAATGGCATCGATGGAAGCGTAGTTACCCTGAGCTCTGGCTACTACAGACTCAGTAACAGAGATTACGTCCCTGTCACGCAGTTCAAAGCCCTCGCTGGAAGCTGCGTCCAGTACGCTGTCTACCACGATCGCAGCAAGATCGTCACCTTCACGGATGATCGGGCAGCGGATTCCTCTTGAGATTGTTCCTACTTTTCTTTCCATATGTATTGTCTCCTAATCTATAAATTTCTTTTGTGGAGTAAAAAGCCACACAAAACAACTCTATTTTATTATAACTCAAATTGTTGGTTTTGGGAATATTTTTTTGCAGGGCGCCCTGAAATCTGGTGTGCAGTACGCCTTTGAAGGTCATCAGAAAACCTTAGAAACGTTTGCAGGCGTTGCATTTTTCTGTGTGTTCGCTTAAAATGATACCTGAAAGTCCGGGAAAAATTCCGGATGCGAAAGGTGTGTGGAAGCATGAAATCATCAAACGAGCTTAGACGTCTGTTAGAATCCATTGACCGGAAAAGCTATCCGGCCTATAAATCCGCCCAGGGAATCTATGACTTTGGCGATTACCGGTTAAGTATTGACCATGTACAGGGAGACCCCTTTGCTTCTCCCTCCAAGCTGAGTATTTTCATTTCCCATCAAAAAGCCGGATATCCAAAAACACTTTTTGATGCTCCCCATAAAAAAAGAGCCTTTGAGGACGATCTGGTGCGCCGGTTTTATAAGGAAACCGCCCGGTACAATTTTAAGGCAAAGGGATCCGGAAAAAGCGGCCTTATTTCCATCAGCTGTCCGGGACCGGAAATTTTGGAACGGACTGCCTGCGAATGCTGCTCAGAGGGAATCTGGATCCGGCTGGAAGCCGGTTTTCCTGCAAACGGCCGCACCATCAACAGCGGTGAACTGATCCGGATCCTCTTTGATTTTCTGCCCCAGTGTGTGAAACAGGTGCTTTTTTATAAAAACAGACCGGCCCATGAACCGGAGGCCGTGGCAGAGCTTGCAGAGGATCAGTATTTTATCCGCCAGGAATTAAAACGTCTGGGGCTTGTCTCCTTTGTGGCAGACGGCGCCATTCTTCCGAGGGAAAGCGGCATATCCAGCCGGCCCATGAAAAACAGCATTCCCTTTTCTTCCCCTGGATCCATGCGGATCACACTTACGCTTCCTCATCATGGAAACTGCTCCGGCATGGCAGTCCGCCGCGGGATCACCCTGATCGTGGGCGGGGGCTATCACGGAAAATCCACCCTGTTAAAGGCGCTGGAGGCCGGAGTATACGACCATATCGCCGGAGACGGGCGTGAATTTGTGATTACCGATGACACAGCCTTAAAGCTTCGGGCCGAGGATGGAAGAAGCATCCGGAATGTTGACATTTCCATGTTCATCAATGATCTTCCAAACAAAAAGGATACCAGGTGCTTCTCCACAGAGGATGCCAGCGGCAGTACCTCCCAGGCAGCCGCTGTCATCGAGGGAATCGAAAGCGGAAGCAGGGTATTTCTCATTGACGAGGACACCTCCGCCACCAATTTTATGGTGCGGGACGATCTGATGCAGAAGGTCATAAGCCGCAGCCAGGAACCGATCACTCCATTTACCAGCCGGGCAGAAGATCTGTTTCATAAGGCAGGCATTTCTACCGTTTTAGTAGCTGGAAGCTCAGGAGCCTATTTTTATATTGCAGATACCATTATCCAGATGGACTCCTATGTACCCCTGGATATTACAAAAAAGGTAAAGGAAATCTGCGCCGGAGACAACCGGCCCTCCATTGAACCGGCTCCCGGCTTTGCACTTCCGAAAGCAGGAAGAAAATTCCAGATAAAAGCGGAAAGAGATCATCAGAAACAGGATATGAACATAAAAGAAGGCCGCCGCGGCAGAGAACAGGGCGGACGGGACGACCGGATCAAGGTAAAGGTATATGGAAAGGATTCCATAGAAGTAGGACGCTGCCCAGCAGAGCTGCGGTTTGTGGAACAGCTTATTGACAGTGAGCAGACCCAGGCGCTGGCACAGATCCTGCGGTTCTGTCTGGAAAAGCGGCTTATGGAACGGTATACGGTCGCCGAAACAGTTGCCTATATCCAAAAAGAGACGGCAAAGGGCGGACTCACTGCTGTGAGCGGCTGCTCCTATGCCGCCATGGGACTGTGTATGCCCAGACCTCAGGAAATTTTTGCCTGCATTAACCGGTTCAGAGGCTGAGCGATCAAATTCCGGCTGCCTGTGTTTCCCTTGAGGACAGAAGCTCCTTTAAATCGCAGAGCGTCATGCCACGCTGCTTTAAAAGCTCGCTGACCTCCTTAAAACGCTCGATCTCGATCTGGGAATTGATCTCTTTTTCCCGGGAACGCAGCTCATCCAGGCTGTCCTCATACTGGGAAATCGCAGCCCGGACCTCGGAAAGCTCAGACTGAAGTTTTTCTGTGTGGGTTCTTCTTACTCCTCTTGCCATAGGTATTAACTCCTTTATAAATTTAGTGTGTTTCGTTTTCTTCGGGGGATCGTCCCTCTTAATAGTTATATATGGGACAGAATGGGAAAATATAACAGAAAGGCTGATAAGACACATGACAAAACAGACATATCGTTTCATAGGGACTATTTTACTGACCGCTTCTCTTCTCTCTCTTGGCGGCTGCTCAAAGGAGGAAGCCGGCAAATACATTGAATCCGCGGCCGATCAGGCAGTTTCGGCTGCCTGGGATTATGCAAAGGAAGCGGTAAAAGGGCAGTTAAATGATAAAAAGAACCCTGAAATAAAAAGCAGCAGCGGCACCTTAAACATACATTTTATTGATGTGGGCCAGGGCGACAGCATCTTGATCCAGGACGGAACTCATTTTATGCTGGTCGATGCAGGGGAAAATGATCAGGGCGATACGGTTGTAAACTACCTGAAAGAGCAGGGCGTCACCTCTCTGGATTATGTGATCGGTACCCATCCCCACTCGGACCATATCGGCGGGCTGGACGACGTACTGGAAGCATTTCCGGCCAAAACCGTTATTATGCCGCCGGTTGAACATACGACTGCAACCTTTGAAGATGTTCTGGATGCAGTGGCCGACCAGGGGCTTAAGATCACAAAGCCTGTTCCCGGCGATACCTATAATCTGGGACAGTCCCAGTTTACTGTCTTAGGCCCCGTGGGCGATTACGCAGATGAGCTGAATGACTGGTCCGTGGGAATCCGCCTCACAGACGGAAATCATTCCTTTGTCATGTGCGGCGATGCGGAAGCAGAGGCCGAGGAGGATATGGCACGCAGCGGCCTGAATCTTTCGGCTGATGTATTAAAATCAGGCCATCACGGCAGCCGCACCTCCAGCAGCCCTGAATTTTTAGAGGCTGTAGCCCCATCCTGGGCCGTGATTTCCTGCGGCGAGGGCAATTCCTACGGCCATCCCCATGAGGAAACCTTGAAAAAATACTCTGAGCACAGCATTCAGGTACTGCGTACGGATGAAAAGGGTACCATCATCGCATCCAGTTCTCCGGAGGGACTTACCTGGACCTATACAAAAAAATAAAACATACAGAAACGCTACAGGAGGGATATTTTATGATCTGCATTGTTGACCGAATCGAAGAAACCACAGCTGTCTGCCAGAGAGAGGACCGCTCTGTCTTTACTCTCCCGCTGTCCTGTCTGCCTCAGGGCGTAAAGGAAGGGGATGTCCTCCGGGAAGAAAACGGAGTTTTCAAAGCTGACCCGAACGAAACCAGTGAACGAAGAAAACGCATCCGGCAAAAAATGAAAAATCTTTTTTCTCTTGCACCTTTTTTCCTTTAATGATACCATAGGAGTAATTTTATCACGCCTGTAGCCCACAGCATACAGAGCTTTTTTATGGAGGATGGATCAATGGAACTGATATTACCCAAGAAATATGACCCCAGGCTTACGATCCGTGAAACACAGGATGCCATCAAGTACATACGCGATACCTTTCAGAAGGAAATGGGGCGTGAGCTTCATCTGGAGCGTATCTCCGCTCCCCTGTTTGTAGAACAAAGCAGCGGTTTAAACGACAACTTAAACGGCGTAGAGCGTCCGGTTCAGTTTGATATGGCCGGCCTTCCCGGTGAAACTCTGGAGGTTGTCCACTCACTGGCCAAATGGAAGCGCATTGCCTTAAAGGAATACGGCTTTCAGCCGGGAGAAGGTCTCTATACCAATATGAACGCCATCCGCCGGGATGAAGAGCTGGATAATCTCCACTCCTGCTATGTAGACCAGTGGGACTGGGAAAAGGTGATCTCCAAAGAAGAGCGCACAATGGAAACTCTGATGGCTACGGTACGAGAAATCTTCAAGATCATCAAACATATGCAGCATGAGGTCTGGTACAAGTATCCCCAGGCCGTAAAGGAGCTTCCGGATGATATCTTTTTTATCACTACAGGCGAACTGGCACAGATGTACCCCGACAAAACGCCAAAGGAGAGAGAAAATCTGATCACCAAAGAGCACGGCTGCGTATTCTTAATGCAGATCGGCGATAAACTGGCAGATGGAAAGCCCCATGACGGCCGTGCGCCGGACTATGATGACTGGAAATTAAACGGCGATATCCTGTTCTGGTTTGATACCTTAAACTGTGCTCTGGAAATCTCCAGTATGGGCATCCGTGTGGATGAAACTTCTCTTAAAGAGCAATTAGAAAAGGCCGGCTGTGAGGATCGCATGAATCTTCCTTACCACAGGATGCTGTTAAACGGCGAGCTTCCCTACACCATCGGAGGCGGTATCGGACAATCCCGTCTGTGTATGCTTCTGTTGGACCGCGCCCACATCGGAGAAGTACAGGCCAGTATCTGGCCTGCTGATATGCGGGATGTATGCAGCCAGCATAAGATCTATCTTCTGTAAAGAGAAACGAGGGCGCCGCCATGGAAACTATTTCTCTTTTCTTTCTCATTGAGGCCATCGGCACCATTGCCTTTGCCTCCTCCGGCGCTATGACTGCAATCCGCAAGCGTCTGGATCTTTTGGGAGTGATCATCCTGGGAGAAACAACCGCCGTCGGCGGCGGTATGCTCAGAGACATCCTTCTTGGAAGGGTGCCTCCCAGCCTGTTTATTAACCCGATCTATGTGATCATGGCCTTTGTAACCGTGCTGGTCCTTTTTCTTATCATCCGTTTTAACCAGCATATTCTTACCGGCCCTTACATTGTAATCTACGAACGGATCATGAATATTTTTGACGCCGTCGGGCTGGCTGCCTTTACGGTCACAGGCATCGACACTGCCATGATGGCAGGCTATGGCGATTATCGTTTCCTGTCTATCTTTCTGGGAGTTCTTACCGGAGTAGGCGGCGGCGTTCTCAGAGACATCATGGCCGGACAGACGCCTTATATCCTGAAAAAGCATGTGTATGCCTGCGCATCTCTGGCAGGGGCTCTGTTTTATGTATATCTGTCCGACTTCTTGGGAGGAAATATCTCCATGGTAGCAGGTGCATTCCTGGTGGTTCTGATCCGCCTGTTAGCTACCCGCTACTGCTGGGATCTCCCCAAGGCTACAACGGATGAGATCGGATAGATGCTTTAAAAACGCATATCTGTCAAATGCACCAATCAAAAATGCGTTTCCCTCAGGAAGAAACTCCTCCCACGGGAAACGCATTTTTATATTTCAGTTTTTACATTTCAGGCATTGGCCGGCTGTGTGTCGGAAATCCCTTCGTCATTTTTGTTGATCACATCATAGGCCTCTGCAATATTTAACATATGATCGCCGATACGCTCATAATCTGTAAGCATCTCAGAATAAAGAATCGACGCCTCAACATTACAGCTTCCCGCTCTCATGCGGTCAATCTGATTCTGGCGGAATTTGCGGGTAATATCATCAATCTTCTGTTCGATCTCCTGTACCTTCGCCAGTTCAAAATTCTTCGCTCCTGCAGCCGCCTGCTCCAGAAGCTTCATTCCCTTGGAGCAGCTGTCCGCCATAACGGAAAACTCGCTCTGGGCATACTCGGAAAAGGACAGATCCTTTTCTAAAATAGTCTGGGCATACTCAGCCAGGTTCATGGCGTGATCGCCGATACGCTCAATATTTCCCAGAATAGAATACATCTTATTCAGTGTTTCAATATCCTTTGGCGTCTGGTCCAAAACAAGAACACGGGATATCTTTTTGGAAAGACGGACATTGGCAAGGTCAATCTCCTCTTCTCTGTTTTCAATCTCTCCTATCCCGTCTTCTCCGGGTCCCTGCTCTACTGCCAGGAAGCTGGCGTCTACGTTTTTAGAAGCTGCAGACAGCATATCACGGATTTCTTCATGGATCTGGCTGATGGCAATGGTGGATACGCCAAGGTGATGCTTAGAAGCCATAAGTCCCTGAAGCCAGTGATCTTCGTCCATAACCTTAACCTCGGTATCAGGAAGAATCCGCTCTACGATCTTAACCAGCACACTGCCGAAAGGAAGCAGAAGCAGGGATGTTCCCAGGTTGAATACCGTGTGGACATTTGCGATCTGCGCCATGGGATTTCCCGGAGCCAGGCTGATCATCACATCTGTAAATGGGGTTACAAGGCTTAATACAACAAATACCGCTGTACCGATCAGGTTAAACAGCAAATGGATCGCTGTAGCGCGCTTTGCGTTGCGGGTCGTTCCAATGGAAGCCAGAACTGCCGTAATACAGGTACCGATGTTCTGTCCGAACAGAACGAATACCGCGCTGTGCAGATCAATGACGCCGCTCATGGCCAGAGCCTGTAAGATACCGACCGAAGCGGAGGAGGACTGGATCAGCGCCGTGAAGCCCGCGCCTACCAGAATGCCCAGAAGCGGATTGCTGAATTTCGTCATCATTTCCACAAACTGCGGTTCTTCTCTTAAAGGAGACATTGCAGAACTCATCATATCCATACCGATAAAGAGTACGCCGATGCCTGCAACAATACCGGCAATATGCTGGATCTTCTTATTCTTTACAAATACAAGGATGGCTACGCCGATAAAGGCAATCAGAGGAGCCAGTGCTCCGATATCCAACGCGATCAGCTGACCGGTGATAGTCGTACCGATATTGGCGCCCATGATAACCCATACAGCCTGATTTAAGGTCATCAGACCGGAGTTAACAAAGCCCACTACCATAACCGTGGTAGCGGATGAGGACTGGATCAGCGCCGTAATCACAGCTCCCACTAAAACGCCCAGAAAACGGTTGGAGGTCAGACGCTCCAAGATCTGCTTCATCTTGTTTCCGGCTGCCGCTTCCAGATTGGTACTCATCATCTGCATTCCGTAAAGGAACAGTGCCAGGCCGCCTAAAAGTCCTAAAAGCAATTCAAATCCCATGATTTCTCCTTTTGGGTTCAGATTCAGAGACATTTAATATCGTTTTGCGGATAATATCCATTTATCCATCAAAAACAGGCACAAAATATAAGACATAGCCTGTATGCTGCAGCAGATACGCTCCGCCATGTCTCTGTCCTCTTTTCCCTTTTTTTACATTTTCTTTACCTTTCGTTTACACCTTCTCATTATACGGGATATTTCATTTCTAGTCAATATAGTTTCCCTGAGGTAATGTAAAGTCTGTGTAAATTGTATGTAAAAAGGCTCCGGTTTCTTTCTGAAAACCAGAGCCCTTTCTGTGATATGATCGTTACATCAGTGACTGATACAGCGCCTTGATATCCTCAAAGGTCGGATCCTTTGGATTGCCGGGACGGCAGGCATCATCCATGGCAGACTGCGCCAGGAAATCTACATCCTCAGGTTTAACGATTTCCTTTAAGTCAGCGGGAATACCTACATCTGCGGACAGCTTCTTTACAGCCTCTACGGCAGCCTTCCGGTATTCCTCCTGGCTCATGCGCTCTGCTCCTTCTACGCCCATCGCAATAGCGATGTCCCTGTACTTGGTTCCCGTACAGGGGGCGTTATACTCCATAACGGTCGGTAAAAGGATGGCATTTGCAATGCCGTGAGGTGTATCATATACAGCGCCCAGAGCGTGTGCCATAGAGTGGACAATGCCAAGTCCTACATTGGAAAAGCCCATTCCGGCGATGTACTGGCCCAGAGCCATACCCTCGCGGCCTTCCTTTGTATTTTCACAGGCGCCTCTTAAATATTTTGAGATCAGCTCGATTGCCTTTAAGTGGAACATATCGGTCATCTCCCATGCGCCCTTTGTTATGTATCCCTCAATGGCGTGGGTTAAAGCATCCATACCGGTAGACGCGGTCAGGCTCTTTGGCATGGAAGCCATCATATCCGGGTCAACTACTGCTACTACAGGGATATCATGTGTATCTACGCATACGAATTTGCGCTTTTTCTCCACATCTGTAATGACATAGTTGATCGTAACCTCTGCTGCGGTTCCTGCTGTAGTGGGAACTGCAATGATCGGAACAGAAGGATTCTTGGTAGGAGCAACGCCCTCTAAGCTTCTTACGTCCTCAAACTCAGGGTTTGCAATGATGATCCCAATGGCCTTGGCCGTATCCATGGAGGATCCTCCGCCGATGGCGATCAGATAATCAGCGCCGGATGCCTTAAACGCAGCTACGCCGGTCTGTACATTTTCAATGGTAGGATTGGGCTTTATATTGGAGTAAATCTCATAGGACAGGCCTGCCTCATCCAGAACATCTGTCACTTTTTTTGTCACATTAAAACGGATCAAATCAGGATCCGAGCATACGAATGCTTTCTTAAAGGCTCTTGCCTTTGCTTCATTTGCAATCTCTGCAATCGCGCCTGCACCGTGATAAGAAGTTTCATTTAATACAATTCTGTTTGCCATGGTTCCTCTTCTCCTTTTCTTTCTCAGGATCTTCCCTGTTTGTTAATATTATAACAGTGCCTGAAAAAAATAAAAGTGACAAACAGGGCGGTTTGTCACTTTCTATGTCTTTTTTGTGAATTGTCACAAAATGGTTTATGCAGATTTTACAAAAGCTGCAATTCGTCAAATACGCTGGCAAGCTTGGGAGGCAGGGCGTCTACCAGCTTCTGGGCCATTTCCTCCGGAGAGTCCTTCATGCCTCCCAAAACCCATTTTACAGTCATATAGACGGAACCGCGGCAGTACATCTCAAGAAGAAACTGTATTTCTTCACTTAGGGGCCGGCTGGTTCTGCGGTTAATCAGATTTCTGTAAAACTGAAGGATCAGCTCAAAATCATGTTCCTTTACGGAATTGCGGTCATCGCTTCGGAATGCTTCCGTAAAAAAGACCTTTTCCGCACGGATGAACGCAAACTTCTGTGTCAGGCTTTCTCCCACGGTATGCCCCATACCGATCTGCTCAAAGGACTGGAGGACCAGCTTGTCAAAATACCAGTTGATCAGGTCATATTTATCCAGAAAATTCCGGTAAAAGGTCTGGCGGGTAAGGCCGCAGCCTTCCACAATATTTTTTACGGTTATCTTATCTACCGGAGCAATCTTCATACACTCTTTCACCGAAGCCGCCAGCCGGTATTTTGTTTTTTCCTGTTTTGTAAGTTCCATGAAGCTCATCCTTTCCGGCACTGCTGTGCAAAGAGAGTACCGCCTGATCTCTCTTAAGCATACCAGAAAATCAGCTGCTTTTCTATCTGTTTTTAAAAATGTCCACCAGGGAACGCCACATTTTTACCAGTACGTTCCACATCCGTTTCAGAGGACTTACCTCCAGTTCCTCTGTTTCTGCGTCCAGCGTCTTGTGTTCCTCATCCTCCAAACTGATCTCATCCGTGCGGAGCACAATCTGCAGGGTTCTGGGCTCCGGATTTTTAGAAGATGTAAAGGATACCTTTTCTGCGTCCGGATCCATAAACAGGAACCTGTTTTCTGTATCGAATTTATCAAGCTGGCTGTCGATCACATCCTTCATGGTACGGCCGGCCCGACGGATTCCGGCTGTACTGTCAAGCACATTCAGGCTTTTATTTAAAAGCTCCATACTTGCCTTCAGACTGTCTTTTGCTGCCGCATCCATCTCGTCGCTGGAGGCTTTAAGCGTATTCTGAACCAGTGTCAGGGTATCTGTGGTACTGTTTAAAGCCTCCGCAGTTCTTTCTGTAAGTGCACTCAGATCATCCAGTGCACTCTGAAGATCCGGATAGTATGTATCCAGTGAATCATGAAGCGCTGTAAGATCCTCGATAAGAAAATCAATATTATCTACCAGATCCGCACTGTACTGGGCAGAATCGGAAATATCTTCCATCAGGTTTCCTGCTGTCTGGGTAAATTTCCTGCTGTCTTTGTCGATTTTTCGGAGCATCTGCATCAGCTGCTGCAGCTGGGAGCCTGAAGAAGCCACAAAAGTCACCTCTCGTTTTTCAATCTGTGCCTTTGGGAGCACACGGCTGATGGCCTGGCTGCCGATATCTTCGTTCTCCGGCTCCTGGATTTCCGAGTTTTCGGCTTTCTCTGATTCCGAAGCGTCCGGTTCTTCTGATTCCCCGGGTTCCTCCGTCTCTGAAGCTTCCGGTGGTGCCTCTGGCTTCTCTGCTTCATCTGGCTTTTCCGGCGCCTCCGGTTCTTCTGACTCCTCCGATCCCTGATCCTCTGGAATTTCAATCTCCGGCACCTCTATTTCCAAAGCCTCATCATCATAGTCCTCCAGTTCCCCTATCAGCTGTCCCAGAGCCTCCAAGGCCTCTGAGGTCTGCACCTGAAAAGATGCGTTCGTCTCAATCAGATAACCCAGATCATCTCTCAGCTCCGGCAGCTGTTCTCCCATCGAAGCCGTACTGCTCTTAATATTTCTCAGTCTTGTATACAGCTTTCCCAGAGGATCCTGCATCTCTCCCAGGGTTCCCACAATGTCGCCCATACTTTTATGTACAATCTCTGCCTCTTCCTTTGCTGTCTGCAGATGAGGCACCAGGGTTTCCAGCTGGCCGGACATAGCCCTGAGGGATTCCAGTGACTGATCGTTTCCTGCCAGTATGGCGTCCTTTGAGCTGCTCCACTTCTGCCTTGCATTCTCTGCTGCATTCAGGCCGGACTGCATCTGATCAACTCCGCCCCTCATATCCTCTATGGACTGAGCCATCTGCTCTAAGCTGTCATACAACTCATCTCCCGCATCCTGCCAGGTATCCTTTGCCTCCTTTAAATCCTTAATATGCTCCAGATCCTCCACCGTTCCCGGCGTCATTGCCATGATGACTCCCGTTGCCTCAAAGGAATCCGAACCGATGCGCACCGTATAATCTCCCTCTTCCCCCGGAAGAGCTGTAAATACAACTGCTGTAAGCTCCCCCATATTCTGGGTCTGAGACCCCTCTGCCTCCACGCTGAAGCACTTGGACATATCCACGGGAACTGCCACCAGCAAAAGCATATTATTACGGTAATACAGATCTGCCTGTTCATTGGGCTCAGCCTTTATGTGAATTTCCACCAGACCGGAAGCTCCGGCCAGCTTTTCCCCGTCTGTGGGAACCCCGTTGAGCTTATAGGACACATCAAAATCCCACGGAAGCGCTGTCTGCTCCTGATCCAACGTACATTTATAGTAAAAGCGTTCCCTGCGGTCCGGCGGAAGCTTCCAGACCACTTCCCCCTCTCCCAGCTGCGGTTCATCCTGAGTTGACATATTTTCCACTGCCAGATAATTTCCATAATCTATAAAATCTGTGATGCCGTTTAAACTGCAGCTCTTTACCACATTTACCTTTTGAACCTTTCCGTAAACATCCAGATTCACATACATGGTCTCATCCGTTTCCACCGCAGCCGGAGCGCCATAGGACAAGGGCGCATTTCCGGTTGTAACCACAGCTGCAAGAACAGCTGCCATCATCTGTCTTTTTCTAATTTTCATCGCTCTTCTCCTCCATTCCTTCCATTTTGCTGTCTGTCAAAGAACGCCGCTTTCCCATGAACTTCTTTCGTATCCGTTCCCATTCATTTCTGGTAATGATCGAATCAAAGAGAACAAGAAGGGCCGGAAGCACTGTCAGCACCAGGATCACGCTGAAAAGAGCTCCCCGTCCGATCAGATGCCCCAGATCTCCGATGGCAGCCGTATTCGATATAAAATGAATAATATAACCGGCCAGAATCATAATGGTTCCTGAGGTAAAAATGGAGGTACACGACATTTTCACTGCCTGAATGCAGGCTTTTTTCTTCTCCATCTCTTTTCGGCATGCCATATAGCTATTCGTCAGCAGGATAGAATAATCCACAGTGGCTCCCAGCTGAATACTGCTCACAATGATATATCCCATATATACCATGGTATCTCCGGCCAGATACGGCATTGCCATATTCAGGAAAATAGCCGCCTCAATGGGGACCATAACGATCACCGGCACCAAAAGAGAACGGAAGCTGAACATGACGACTAAAAATACGCCCAGCAGGGACAGGATATTTACGCGGGTATTATCGGCTGTAATAAAGGTTTTAATATCCATGGTAGAGGGAGTTTCTCCCAGCACAAAGGAATCCTCCGGATAATATTTCTTTACAATTTCTTCAATCTGCCCTGTATCCTGAAATGCTTCCCTGCTCTCTGTCTTTGTACGGATGTACACCAGCATCCTGCCCTTATCTCCCCTGTGAAGCTCACTGGTAAGAGAATATGGAAGAAATTCCTCAGGGATACCCTCCGGAAGCGTATTTGCCATGGAGGTGACGCTTTTTACATAGGGAAGATCCTCAAGCTCCTCGGACAGTGCTTTTTCCGTCACCATGGAGATGTTTGGATACATCACCAGGAGCATATTGCTCCGCCCGAAAATGGCTGCTATCTCCTTCTCATCCTCATAAACCCTTGTTCCCTCACTGGCACCCACTGCACTGTTTCCGTAAAGATAATCATTCATCCCCTGCGCCACATAAGCCGGAGGCACCAAAAGGGCCATAATGATCAGGGCCGCATAGCGAAACTGGTAAATTCCCCGGCTTAAACGGTTAAACGCCGGAAGAAAGGGGCGGTGAGCCGTCTTTTCATTCCAGCCTGCAAACTTTAAGATCATAGCCGGCATAAAAAATACCACGGTAAGAAGACTGAATACGATCCCCTTTGCAAGCACCAGACCCATATCAAAACCAATGCTGAACTTCATTGATACGAGAGCCAGAAAGCCTACTACGGTAGTAAGGCTGCTGGCAAAAATAGAGTTGATAGCAGCATCAATGGCATTTGTCATGGCCTCTTTGTTTCCCAGACCCTTTTTCCTCTCTCTTTCAAATGCATCCAACAGGAAAATGGAATAGTCCATGGAGGTTGCAAGCTGCAGCACCATAGCCACATTATTGGTAAGAAAGGATACTGTTCCAAGAAAAATATTGGTTCCCTGATTTAAAAGAATGGCAACGCCCATAACGATCAAAAACAGGAACGGTTCGGACCAGGCAGCCGTGGTAATACATAGAACCGTAAAAATCATGATCACCGCTACCAGCATGATGAGCTGCATTTCGCTTTCAATATTTTCCTTTAAGGATTTGTTCTGCACGGCCATCCCGGTATAGCAGCCCTTTCCTCCTAAAAGATCCCGGATCTCATCCACAGCACGGGAAGTTCTCTTAGCCGTATCTCCTTCATCAAAGGTAATATCCATTACCGCACAGCGATCCTTATAGTAATCCTCTATGTCGTCCATAGAGATGAAGTCCTCTCCTGCGTAAATATTAACGGCGGCGTCACACCAGAGTACCTGATCCACTCCGTCCACAGCCTCTATCTGATCCTTATACTGCTTCGCTTCATAAAGACTTACATCCTTTACCATCACCCGTGCGGTTCCCGGGTATCCGAACTCCTCCTCCATACGATCCAATCCAATACGGGACGCCGCCTCCTTTGGCAGATATTCGGTCAGATCGTAATTCACGTTTACAAACAGCATTGCAATAAAGGAAAAAACACATCCTGCCGCAAATATGCTTTCAATCCATTTCTGCCTTCTTAAAATAAAGCGGGCAAGGCGGACAGACGGCCGTTCCGTCAAGCCTTTCTCTGTCTGCTTCTCTTTCTTTTTATGTATGAATTCCAATTTCTCCTTCATTTGATCCTGCTCCTAACATCCCGGGGGTTATTTCATTCAGCGCTTCAGTACCACCATAAACCAGTGACGTCCGTCCGCCTCATAATGAGACATACCCAAATACCGATAATAATCCAGCATATCCTGATAAGCTTCTCCCCTGCTGTACTGTTTTTCCAGCAAATCCATGATTTTATCAAAGGCAGCTTCCCCATCCTCACATTTCCGTATATAAAGCTCCTTATAAGTGCTGTTTTTCTCATCCGCATACCCATTTTCCATGGCCTCCTTAAGATGGGCAGCCGCAATCCGGTTCAGCTTTACATCCATTTTAAAGCCTGCATACCGGTCATAGGATGTGTGCATATCCCCGTCATACTCCTGTTCCCGGTCCGGTCTGGCGTCAAAATACTGATCCCGCTTTTCATCGCATAACCGCTCAAACAAAATCTGCTCCTGCGTATCATAGCAGCCTGCAAAATAGGCGCCTCCCCCTGTATTTTCCTTCCAGGAGGCTCCAGTAAGAGCGCCTTCTTCCGAAAAGGAATATACCGCATTATCAAGCTCCAGCTCTCCCAGATTCATTCCACCGTCCTCATGGAAATAATACCACTCATCTCCTACCTTTTGAAATCCGGTCGCCATGACCCCATCTTCCCTCAGATAGTAGGTTCTCCCTCCGGCTGAAAGCCAGCCTGTGGCTGCTGTCATATCCGCTTTCTGCCAATACCACTTTCCATCCAGGCAGATCCACCCCGGATCAGAACCTCCCGGCTCTGCTGCCAGCGCATCCATATTTCCCATTTGAAGCAGAACCGCCCCGATCAGGCACATCAGCCTGATGCTTTTCCATTTTTTCATACAACCGATCTCCTGATTCTTTACTGGTTATGTTTATTTCCTCAACTCTGCGAACGATAATTGACATCTGTCCATTACTTAACTATAATAGATTATACTAATGAATGTTTAAAATAACAATGATTGATTTCACATTCAATGTACAGTAATCAACATATTTAATTTTCATGTTCATTATTATACAAAATCCCATACATAAGGAGGCTATGAAAATGGGAACAGAACTGATCGACCGCAGAATCCGCAAAACGCGGAAGCAATTAAAAGACTGTCTTATTTCTCTGTTAAAAACAAAGCGGATACAGGATATCACCGTCCGGGAGCTGACGGAAATGGCAGACTTAAACCGCGGAACCTTTTATCTTCATTATAAGGATGTGTTTGATCTTCTGGAACAGACCGAAACTGAGCTCCTTGGAAAATTAAACTCTGTAATCCAAAAGCACCGGGCTGAAGAGCTTTTAGACCGCCCCTTTAATATTTTCCATGAGGTGTATACGCTGGTATATGAAAATGCGTCTCTGGTAGAAATTCTCCTGGGAGAAAATGGAGATCTGAACTTTCTCAACCGGATGAAGCAGATCATACGGGATAAATGTCTTCATGACTGGATGGAAGTGGTTCGTACCGGAAGTACCGCCGTATTTGACGCTTACTTCGCCTTCATCGTTTCCGGCTGCCTGGGGCTGGTGCAGCACTGGCTGAAGACCGGTCTTAAGGAAACGCCGGTTCAGATGGCGCGGCTGACTGAAAAAATCATTACGGATCAGCTTCATGTGCTTTCTCAGAATCCTCTGGAATAAAGCATCCCCATTAAAATCCGCAGTTTCAGTCAAAATCTCTGTAGCGCCTCTGAGTGATCTGTGGTATAAAAGAAGAGATTCCTATGGAAGAAAGCTAAAGGAGAGTCGTATATGACAAAAGATGAATTATACAGAGAAACCGCCTGCGTACGGATCAAAAAGGGAGCCGGACGTTCCTTAAAGGCAGGCGGAGCATGGATCTATGACAATGAGATCGACACCATTTCCGGTGAATATAAGGACGGAGATCTGGTAACAGCCGAGGACTTTGACGGCTATCCTCTGGGCCATGGCTTTATCAACACACGTTCCAAGCTGACCGTGCGGATGTTATCCAGAAAAAGGGATGCTGTCATCAATGATGATTTTATCGAAATGCGGGTAAGAAATGCCTGGGAATACAGGAAGGCCACCGTGGATACCTCCAGCTGCCGTGTCATCTTTGGAGAAGCCGATTTCCTGCCGGGTATTGTGATCGATAAATTTTCCGATGTTCTGGTAGTAGAATCCCTGGCTCTGGGAATTGACCGTTTAAAGCCGGTAATCCTGGAAAAGCTGCTCAAGGTGCTCAAAGAGGAGGATATCCATATTCGGGGAATCTATGAACGCAGCGACGCCAAGGTACGTCTGCAGGAGGGGATGGAGCGCTATAAGGGCTTTATCGGTGAAGCCTTTGATACCAAGGTGGAAATTCTGGAAAACGGGGTCCGCTATCTGGTGGATGTAGAGGATGGACAGAAAACCGGCTTTTTCCTGGATCAGAAATACAACCGGCTGGCTGTACAGAATCTGTGTAAAAAAATGCAGCCGGAGCGGGTGCTGGACTGCTTTACCCATACCGGCTCCTTTGCCTTAAATGCGGGAATCGCCGGTTCCGGCCATGTTCTGGGAGTAGACGCCTCCGAGCTTGCAGTGGAACAGGCCCGTGAGAATGCCCGCCTTAACGGCTTAGAGGATCGGGTTCATTTCCAGTGCGCCGATGTATTTGACCTTCTCCCTCAGTTAGAGCAAAGAGGCGAACGCTTTGATGTGGTAATTCTGGATCCTCCCGCCTTTACCAAATCCAGAAGTTCCATCAAAAATGCAGTAAAGGGCTATCGTGAAATCAATCTCAGAGGCATGAAGCTGGTAAAAGACGGCGGATACCTTGCCACCTGCTCCTGCTCCCATTTTATGGATCCGGAGCTTTTCACAAAAACCATCCGTGAAGCAGCTGCCAATGTACACAAACGGCTGCGCCAGATCGAATACAGAACTCAGGCCGCCGATCATCCGATCCTGTGGGCGGCAGACGAATCCTATTATCTCAAGTTCATCATCTTCCAGGTATGTGATGAAAAATAATTTGGGAAACTATTGTAATTTCTGATTTTTTATTCTATAATACAGCCATAGAAAAAATTCATTTGATAGGAACAAGTAATCCTCAGCGGATTTTTCAGAGAGACAGTGGCTGGTGTGAGCTGTCATTGAACCTGATGGATGAAATCATCCTGGAGAAGCAAACTGAAGTTTAGTAGGAGCGCCGGAGCAGAGCCACGTTACAGGTGATACGCATTAGAGGATGCGGAGATGAGCTGAATTTCATTCAGGAATTAAGGTGGTACCGCGGTTTTTAATCGTCCTTTTTATAAGGACGATTTTTTTATTTTAAAGGAGGCTTTTTATTATGAAACTGCAAAAGAAACAAATCCTGCTGGTGAGCTTTATGCTCTTTTCCCTGTTTTTCGGGGCAGGCAACCTGATATTCCCGCCATTTTTAGGACAGAATGCCGGCAGCCAGACCCCCCTTGCCATTGCATCCTTTCTGATCACAGCCGTAGCCCTTCCCGTTTTGGGCGTGATCGTTGTGGCGAAGTTTGACGGCCTGGAAAAGCTTGCGAGAAGGGTTAATCCGAAATTTGCCATCGTATTTACCATTCTTATCTATCTTTCCATCGGCCCGGGACTTGGTATCCCCAGAGCAGCCTCCCTTCCCTTTGAAATGGCAGTGGCTCCTTATCTTCCTGAGGAAGCGAATCTGTCCTTATTCATGCTTGGATTTTCCCTTGTGTTTTTCCTCATTGCCGGATGGCTGGCTCTTACCCCAAACAAGCTGGTAGAGAGAATCGGAAAATTTTTAACACCAAGTCTGTTATTTTTACTGCTTTTTGTATTTTTTAACTTTCTTTTAAAGGGAAATGTCCATGTGGCAGAACCACAGGAAAGCTATGCTTCCAATCCGCTTGTAAAGGGTTTTCTGGAAGGCTATCTGACCATGGACACGATTGCAGCCTTAAATTTCGGCCTTGTCATCGCCACCACCATCACGGGACTGGGAATCAGCCGTAAATCGGACGTGATAAAATATACGGTTATGACCGGTATTTTCGCGGGGCTTATCCTGGCCGGCGTTTATCTGATACTGGCTTATATGGGTATGAGCTCTTCCGGTATATTCCCGATTCAGGAAAACGGCGCATGGACTCTGCGCTGCATCGTGCATCAGCTCTTTGGGAATACGGGCGCCGTCCTTCTGGCAGCCATATTTACGCTGGCCTGCCTGACAACCTGCGTGGGACTGATCACCTCTATCTCCCAGTATTTTTCAACCCTTACCTCCCGGCTGTCCTACCGCCAGCTGGTTCTTCTGATCGCAGGTTTTTCCTTTGTGGTCTGCAATCAGGGGCTCAATGTAATCTTAAGCATTTCCGTACCTGTACTGGATGCTATTTACCCAATTTCCATCATGCTGATCGTGCTCGGACTGTGTGATGCAAAGCTAGGATATATTCCCTTTATCTACCCCTGCACCATCGGTTCTGTGGGATTCATAAGCGTTATCTATGCGGCTGAAAACATCGGCCTGGATCTTGGAGTTTTAAGCCCCATCTTCCACTCCCTTCCACTGTATTCTGCCGGCCTGGGATGGACTGTCATCGCTGTCCTTGTCATGGCTGTGTGTATTCTCACCTTCCGCTTTTTGCCGGCCCGTTCTGAAATCCAGTCATAATAAAACGAAGCTCCCTGTATACTGAACTAACCGTATACAGGGAGCTGTTTGTTATTATGAAAAATGATGGATCCTGGGATTTTTCATTCTGGGGAATCATACTCACAGGAGTATTGTTTTTGATGGCCTACGGAGCCGGCCAGTGGACTGCCAGACAGGCAGAAGCTGGATTTTTCGGCCCTTCGGACCATCTGGAAGCATCTGCGGACGGAAACTGGGGACTGGGTTTTCCTGAAAAAGGAAAAACACCCGTTGGGAATGCCTCTGCCGAATATTTAAAGCAGTATCATGCCTGGTATGCCGGAAATCCGGATGAAAAGGTGATCTATCTCACCTTTGATGCAGGCTATGAAAACGGAAACACCGAACCAATCCTGGACGCACTGAAAAAGCATCATGCACCGGCGGCCTTCTTTTTAGTAGGAAACTATCTGGAAACAAGCCCCGAACTGGTAAAACGGATGGTATCGGAAGGCCACATTGTGGGGAATCACACCTACCACCATCCCGATATGTCAAAAATTTCCAGCAAAGAAGCCTTCCAAAAGGAGCTGTCCGATCTGGAAACCCTCTATGAACAGACCACTGGCCAGAAAATGAAGCGATACTACCGCCCTCCTCAGGGAAAATACAGTGAAAGCAATCTGCAGATGGCAAAGGATATGGGATATCAGACCTTTTTCTGGAGCCTGGCCTATGTGGACTGGTATGAAGACAAACAGCCCTCGAAAGAAGATGCCTTCGAAAAGCTTCTGGGCCGTATCCATCCGGGGGCTGTAGTTCTCCTTCACAGTACATCAAAAACCAATGGACAGATTCTGGATGAACTGCTGACAAAATGGGAAGAAATGGGATATCGTTTTGGATCCCTGGATCATCTTACAGCTCAGTCTGCCAGATGATCCTCCCACTCCTTTTCCCGAAAACCCGGGAAGGCCCACTGGTCTGTAACTGCCAGAGGGCGTTTTACAAGCATACCATCGGATGCGAGAAGCTCCAGCTGCTCCTCCTCTGTCATCAGGGGCAGCTTATCCTTAAGGCCCAGCTCCTTATACATATTCCCGCTGGTATTAAAAAAGCGCTTTAAGGGAAGGCCGCTTTTCTTATGCCAGCCGGCCAGCTCCTCCTTTGAGGGATTCTGTTCCTTAATGGGTCTTTTTTCATAGGAAATCCCCTTTTCATCCAGCCAGTTTAAGGCTTTTTTACAGGTACTGCATTTGTCATAGCACAATATCGTCAGCTTCATTCTTCTGCTTCCTCCATTTCCAAACTTCCTGAAAAGTGACGGTCGTCCAATGTATGGGCCCTGATCCCTGTTCCCTTTCCATTCAGACACCGAATCTGTATCTCCCCGCCTGCAAGCTCTACGGTATCCTCATAAAGAGCTGTTTTCTCTCCGGTAAATACCAGTTTTCCCCCTGCGATCCGCAGGGCAGAGGGTTCATCCTGATTAAGCGTTTCCTCCTTCCACTCCCCCTCCAGGGCCGTCTCTCCCTGAAGCGTTAAGCTTCCTTCTCCGCGTATGGTAAGAGTACCTGCCCCCTTTTTCAGGGCGGCGTCTGCACTTAAAAGTTCGCTCTCTGTCCCCTTTTTCAAAACCAGGGTAAGATCTCCCTGGATTTCAAGAGCCGGGGTCTCTTTTTCCAGGCTGCCTGCCTTTAGTCCGTCCAGGGTCAGGGTGTATTGGCCTTTGGAATTTCTCAGCACCCATCCGTTTCCCTCCGTAACCTTCCCCTGCAGGGGAATGGGTACCTCTTCTCCGTCAATCGCCACATGGCTTAAGGGAACCTGAACCCTGGAGGTGGTAAGCCCCAGCTTTGACGCTGCAAAAAGCCCCAGAAATACAACGGCCGGACAGAAGAACATCACAAGGCCGATAAACAGAAGGGTCTTCACAATTCCCCCTGTAAATTCCTTCATATTTTCTCTCATCCCTGTTTTATCCTTTCCTGCCCGTACACGGTCTTTTTAAGTTCCAAATCCTTTTTTGCCTGCTCTAACCGCCTGTAAAATTCTTCATAAAACCCTTTTGTTTCTCCATAGGGCTCCATGTAAAACCGGTTCAGCACATAAAGACAGATTTTTTTTGATTTCTCCTGCCCTTCTGCTCCCAGAGAACGGATCGTTTCTCCCAGTTCCTTTGTCATATAGTGCCAGTCACTAATAAACTGCTCATAGGCCGCAAAATCAGGCGTATCCAGCCATTTGCGTACCCGCACCTTTGTCCGTTTTTCCTTCCTGCACTCGTGGATCTGGAGAAAATACCGAAAGCTTCCGTTTTCATAAAGACGGCCCAAAGGAAAGAGACGGCAGAAGCCTGGCCGGAATGTATGAATGGAACACCGGCCTTCTGAATTTAAAAAGGAACAGGCCTCTTTCTCATCCGTCATCTTTAAATACGGAAGGATCAGTCCGTCTGCCATTTTAAGGCTCACAGCCTCCTTCATCAGCTCCTCAAAGCTTTTTCCAAGTCCCTCTGACAGACGGCAGCTATCATAAGGATCCAGCAATATAGAATCCCCCATGCCCCGGCAGCAGGCAGAGCAGCCCTCACAGTCTCCGCAGTCTGCCTTTACCATATCCTCTGCCCCGTAAAGCTTTCCGTCGGAAATTTCCGCCAGATCAATCCTTCGTTCCATATTTTTCCCTCTTTCTTTTCCTTCCGGACATGTTACGGATCCACCTTAAGCCCTGCAAGTGCAGCAGCAAACGCATTGTTTAATGGTTCCGTTTCTTCTTTTTTCTGCTGGTTTAAGTAGCGGGCCACATCCTTTTTGGATACACCGGCTCCTTCCTTCTTTCTCCGATCCCTAAAAGCAGACAGCTTTTCCTTGTGACCGCAGCTGCATACAAAGATCTGTCCCTCTCCCTTTCCCCGCAGCTCCATTTTTTTATGGCATACCGGACAGCGGGCATTGGAGGTTCGGGAAATTGTCTCTCTGTGACCGCAGGCCCGATCCTGGCAAACCAGCATCTGGCTGTTTTTTCCCTTTACAGAAAGCATCCGTTTTCCGCAGACCGGACATTTGGTATTTGTCAGGTTATCATGGCGAAACTGCCCTTCTCCTGTTTTAATCTGCCCCAGAAGTTCCTTACAGTAGTCACGGATTTCTTCCATAAATGCATCTCGCTTTAAGTCTCCTTTTGCAATGGCTGAAAGCTTCATCTCCCATTCAGCAGTAAGCTCCGGTTTTTTCAAATCCTCCGGCACCAGCTCTAAAAGCTGCTTTGCTTTGGAAGTAAGGAAAATATCCTTTCCCCGCTTTTCAAGTAAAAAACTGGAAAAGAGCTTTTCGATGATATCTGCACGGGTCGCTACCGTGCCAAGGCCTCCTGTTTCTCCCAGCGTTTTTGCCATAGCCTTATCCTTTGATTCCATGTAAGCAGCCGGATTTTCCATGGCAGACAGAAGGCTGGCTTCATTAAAGGGCGCAGGGGGCTTTGTCTTTCCCTCCGTCATGGCAAGAACCACTCCCTTCAGGATATCTCCTTCCTTCAGGCTCAAAAGCTTCTGGCTGTCTGCGCTGCCATCTGCTTCCTCCATGCTCTCATCTTCCTCCCAGGAGGATCCCGGTCCCTCATATGCCGCTTTCCAGCCCGTCTGAGTAACCACATTGGCCCTGGCGGTAAAGCGCTCGCTGCCAATCCGTACCGTTACCTCTGTCTGCTCATACTCGCAGGGCGGATAAAGCACCGCCAGAAAACGGCGGACAACCAGATCGTAAATCCGGCGTTCATCTACGGTCATGTGATCCAGCTGGACAAACTGCTCTGTGGGAATGATGGCATGGTGATCTGAAACCTTTGAATCATCTACAAAAGCCATCTTCTGGGGAAGAGGACGGTTGATCAGCGCCCCTGCGATCTTCCGGTATGGCCCTACAGAACAGGCTTTTAAGCGCTCCTTTATCGTTGGGACAATGTCCTGGCTCAAATACCGGGAATCCGTTCTCGGATAGGTCAGTACCTTGTGATTCTCATACAGCCGCTGCATGATGTTTAAGGTTTCCTTGGCTGTATAATTATACTGTTTATTGGCGTCTCTTTGAAGCTCTGTCAGATCATATAAAAGCGGCGGCTGCGTCTTTTGGGGCGTTCTTTTCACCTGCTCCGCCTGAGCAGGCTCATTTTTAAGAGAGGATAAAAGTCCCTCCATCCGCGCCCGGTCAAAGGAGCTGCTGCTGGATGTACCCTTATCCTGCCAGGTAAGGGAAATACCCTGAACCCTGGCTTTCATTCCATAATAAGGTTTTGGCACAAAGTTCCTGATTCGCTCCTCTCTGGCTGCAATCATGGCTAACGTAGGCGTCTGTACCCGTCCGCAGGATAACTGGGCATTATATTTGCAGGTCAATGCCCTGGTGCTGTTGATTCCAACCAGCCAGTCTGCCTCTGCCCTGCACAATGCGGCGTCCCGAAGGAATTCATACTCTTTTCCGTCTTTTAAGGAGGCAAATCCCTCTTTAATGGCCTTATCCGTAACGGATGAGATCCAAAGCCGCTTAATCGGCAGACGGCTTCCCGCCTTTTTAAGAATCAGCCTCGCTACCAGCTCTCCTTCCCGTCCCGCATCTGTGGCAATGATCACCTGGGAAATATCCTTTCGGTGAAGCTGGGCTTTCACTGCCTGATACTGCTTTCCAGTCTGTTTGATCACTTCCAGCTTAAAGGGATCAGGAATCATAGGAAGATCCTCCATCCTCCACTCCTTATAGCGGGCGTCGTAGCTTTCCGGATCCGCCAGCTCCACCAGATGGCCTAGCCCCCAGGTTACTACATAGCATTCTCCCTCAATGGCTCCGTTTATATTTTTTCCGCATTTCAGCACACGGGCAATATCCCGGGCTACAGAAGGCTTTTCAGCAATTACCAGTGCTTTCATGCTTCCATTCCTCTTAAACAGGTTTCAATATTATCCAGTACCTTTTTACTTAAAAGACCAAAAGCCTGTCTGGTACGTCCAGCAGAAACGCCTGCGCAGATAACTCCGGGATGATCCTTTAAAATGCCTTCTGTATCTCCAAGGGCTCCTGCCGTGTCGCAGATAAAGTAACCGCCCTCATGGTTCAGCCATTCTGCCAGCGCCTCCACTTCATGAGCCGGCCCAATAGATGTGTTAAAGAGAATCTTTCCCTTTCCCAAAGCGTCAAATTCCTCTTTGTGAAGCAGGATCACATTTTTATTCAGACAGGCAAATACTGCCTGGCTTTCTGCTAAAAGCTCCTTTAACGGACGATAGGCAAAGCCTGCAGCTTCCTTTTCCGGCTTGCGGGTCCGGCTGAAATAGGAAACCTCCGCTCCCATAAACTGCAGTGCCTCTGCAATCATGGTTCCGGAAACTCCAAGGCCGATAATACCTGCCTTTAAGCCGGTAATCTCCGTAGGGATATCATAGAGCATGGGGCGGTCAAACCCGTGAAGAAATCGCACCAGCTCGCTTAAAACAAATTCTACCACTCCCCGGTCTCCGTAATCCCGGATGCCCAGTACACGGATTCCCCTCTCTCTGGCGCAGGCAATATCTACATTGGCGCTTTCCTCTGAATAAAGGCTGCAGCACATACCGATATAGCGGATCTGAGGACAGGCCTCAATCACATTCCGTCCAATCCTTGTGGTATAGCTTACTAAAACCGCATCTGAATCGCCGATGCGCCGGATGATCTCCTCATCATTTTCAGGGATATCTCTGTATAATACAACTTCCTCTGCATAGGTATGAAGCTTTTCCTCCGCCCAGTCCTCCAGGCTGACAGGTTCAATAGCAGTCAGTTTACGAAACATTTCTATCTCCTTTCACATAATCCATTTTCGGATATTATCATTTTAAATATACAGTCGATCAAAATACCACAGGTGACAGGATATTTCTCAGTACGGCTACCGTGCTCCATCCCGCAATGGCGCTGGTACGGGAATAGATATCTACTACTGCCTCTACCTCATCCGGACCGCCGATCTTTGCCGTAATTTTGTGGTCGTCTCCTGCCATACCGGGAACACTGGTGATATCCACTGTGGTTTCATCCGGGCCTGCTGTAGCAAGAGAGGAAGCGACCGCCACGTTTACCTTGGTCGGCAGAAGGCCGATGGCCTCCTTCGCGCTACCGGAAAAAGCAGCCGCTTCTTCTGGATCTGTCATGAAATGATCTTTAAAGACCGGTGTTCCCATCAGGGATGCAGGCCCCTTTCTGGTAGAAATTCCGGCTGTAAGATAACCGTCCAGACTTCCAGCCTCAGAAGCGGACATCCCCTCTGCCTTCATCTTCTGTGCCAGAGCCATCAGAGATGTGGTGCGAAGCACATCAAAGCCACCTACCGCTCCGGATGCCAGATAAATCCTCGTGCCGTGCTCCATAGCACAGTTTTTTGCCTGCTCATAAAATTCCTGGTCTGCAAATGCTCCGATGGAAAGAACGACCAGACTGGCTCCCTGACAGAGAATGGTTTTGGCATAATCTTTAATGGATTTTACAGACGCCGCCTCTGCCACATAATCCGGCTTGTCCTCCATCAGCTCTTCAATGGTGCTGCAGGCCCTGCAGCCTGCCTTTGCAGCCAGCGCCTCTGTTTTCTCCTTTGTCCGTCCCAGGATGCCGGTGAGTTCATAGCCTTCAAGCAGTCCCATATTATAAGCCTCGACTACAATCCCGGACAGGTATCCATTTCCCAGTAACGCCAGTTTCTTCTTTGTCTGATTCATCTTAAATTACCCCTTTTTCTTTTATGATTCTCCGCTCACCCGGACTGTGCTTCCCACACCGCCTGTTTTGCGGTTTTTAGTTACAGTAATCCTTCGGCTGATCCTCTCTTTTAATTCGGACACATGGGAAATAATCCCCACCATCCGCTGCCCTTCTGCCAGACTGTGGAGAGCCTTCATGGCCTGGTTTAAGGCGTCCTCATCCAGAGAGCCAAAGCCCTCATCCACGAACATGGCGTCCAGGCGGATTCCTCCGGCATTTGACTGTATCTCATCTGCCAGCCCCAAAGCCAGGGACAAAGACGCCTGAAAGGTTTCTCCGCCGGAGAGTGTTTTCACACTGCGTTCACTTCCATTATAATGGTCAATGACATTTAATTCCAGTCCTGCCTTCTCTTTTTTATTTTCTCCTGCCGCCTGACGCTTTAATTCATACTGACCGCTGCTCATGGTCATCAGACGAAGATTCGCCCTTCGCAGGATGCGGTCAAAAAACGCGGTCTGGACATAGGTTTCAAATTCAATTTTCGGCTTTCCGCTTAACGTTCCTCCCGCTGTATCGGCCAGAGCCTTCATCCACACATACTCCTGTTCCGCAGCCTCCATCTTCGCTTCCTTACCCTGAACTGCATTAAAAATACGGCGGTTATTCTCCATTTCCGCATACAGCTGGCTCCGCTGTGCGGCTTTTTTCTCTTTTTTTTCAGAAAGTACGGCTTTACAGGCCAGAATTTCCGGCTCAGAAAGCGGCTCTGCTTCTTTATTTTGCTCTCTCAGCGTGGAAACGGCAGACTGTAAGGCTGTAAACCTGGTATGACATTCCCGAAATGCTTCGGATGCCTGCTCATAGGACTTTTCCAGTCCAGACTTTTCCCTGCGCCAGCTTTTAATCTGTACAGAGAGCGTCTCTTCTTTCCAGTCTTCCAGATGCTCGTTCTTCTCTTTTTCCAGCTCCCTCAGAGAATCCATTTTGGCTTTCAGGGAAGCTTCTTCCGCTCTCAGCCGGCTTATCCTTTCCTTACAGGCTGAAAGCGCCTTTTCCTTCTGCAAAAGAATCTGCCTGAGAGAAATAAATTCCTGAACAAGCGCCTGATTGGAGGCTGTTTTCTCTTTCAGCTCTTTGAGCTCTGCTTCCAGGCTCTGGACAGCCTGTTTCAAAGATGTAAGAATATAAGCCTCCTCTTCTTCCCATCCCAAAGCTATTTGGATATCCCGTAAGGCCTGTTCCTTCTGCGTCCGTATTACCTCCATACGGCGCAGACGGTTCTGATACTGTTCCTGGCTTTCCTTCCACTTCCTTTGTTCCTGTTCCTGCATCCTCCCAAGTTTTTTTCGCAAGGCAATTTCCTCTGAAATCTGAGTGATCTGTCCGGAAAGCGCTGCGATACGAAGTTTTAGAACCTGCCCCGCCTGCTCCGGTTTTATATCCGTCTCCTCAGTTCCCAGACCAGATCGGATGCTCTCGCCAAGCTCTGTACATTCCCGGTTCCCATGCTCTGCCTCTGCGCAAAGCGCCCTGACCCGATCCTCAGCCTGACTCAGCCCGGCTTTTTTCCGATCCAGTTCTGTCTTTTCCGGAACCCTTTCAGGCCTTATGGCAGGAGCCGGATGATGAAGAGAGCCGCAGACCGGACATTTTTCTCCTTCTTTTAACCGATCTGCCAAAATACCTGCCTGTGCATCCAAAAAGAGCTGCTCTAACTGGTCATACTCCTGTCTGAGACGGGATTTTTCCACACTTGCCAAACGGTACTGCTCCTGAACCTCTAAAAGCCTTTCCGATTTTTCCTTCCAGCGGCCACAGACCTGATCTAACTGCTTTAATCCTCTTGCTTCCTCTGTTTTTTTCACTAAAAGCACATCCCGATCCACCAGGCTGTCGATTCTTTCCTGCCCCTTTGCAAGAGCTGCTTCCTGTTCCTTTAATGCCTCCTCATCCAGACGGATTGCCTCCTGCTCCTGCTTCCCGGCCTCCAACAGCTGGAAATACCGCTTCCCGCAGCTTACCAGTTCTGTTTTTCCGGCCGTCTTTCGCTCTGTTTCGTAGGCTAACTGTTCCCGCCTTGCTTCTGCTCCCGCAAGCGCTTCCTGCCTGTTTTTCCCTTTTTGAAGTTCTTCTTCCAGTAGCTCTTCCTGCTTCCTGCAAAGCCCGTACTCTTCCTGGATCTCCTGCAGACTGCTTTCCTGATCCTTAAGTTCCTTCTTCAGACCAGAAAGCTCCGTAAACTGCTCTAACTGCCTCATTCCCTTCCGTATCTTTTCATCAAGCGCTTTGCAGGAGACTGCCCTTTCTTCTGCTTCCTTAAGCTGTACGGCACGTTCTGCCAGAACAGGAGCCAGTTCCCTTTCTTCTGTTTCCCTAAGCTTTAACTCCTGTACCAGCCTGCGCCTCTGTTCTGCTTTTCCCAGAAGCTGATCCTGTTCCTGGATTTCTTTCTCCAGTCCTCTGATCTCCTTATCCAGCTGAATCAGACTGTTCTTATCCATCTCCAGAAGCCGGCTCAAAAGCTCCATGCCGCGGACGGCTTTTCCGTCAAAATGTTCTTTTTTCAGAGTCTTAAATTCTGCGTCAATTTCCGGCGCACAGCCGCACTGTACTCCGTCCAGATACTGACTGATACTGCGCCGCATCTCATCATAGTCCTTCCAGCGTTCCTTTACTGCATATTTCAAACGGTTTTGAAGTTCCTGACAAGGCTCTGTATGAAAAATACGCCTGAAAATCTCTGACCGCTCTGCTGTTCCGGCTAAGAGAAGCTTTTGAAAGTCTCCCTGGGCAATCATGGCAATCTGAGTGAACTGGCGGTAGTCCAGTCCCAAAAGTTCTGTGACAGCCTTTGTGACCTCCTTATTCTTTACAATCGGCGGACGGCCGTCAAAAAAGATTAGCTCCGCATCACTTTTCTGAACGGTAAAGCCGGTTCCTCTCCCTTTTGGACGCAGATATTCCGGATTACGTCGGACACGGTATCTCCTTTCCTGAATGGAAAAAGTCAGCTCTGCAAAGGTAGGAGTCTGCTCTGATGCATATTTGCTTCGAAACATTCCCGCTTCTCGGATCTCTCCGCTGGCTTCTCCGTACAGGGCAAAGGAAATGGCATCGAAAATCGTCGTTTTCCCGGCCCCCGTATCTCCTGTGATCAAAAACAGGCCCCTGCCTCCCAGCTTTTCAAAATCAATTTCAGTTTCATCCGCATAAGGCCCAAAGGCGCTTATGATCAGCTTTTCCAGTTTCATCCTCTATTCCCTTATCTCTTCCATAATATGTTTGACAAACGCTTCCTGCTCCGAGCTCATGGGCTGATTGTTCTGCTGCTCATAAAACCGCGAAAACAACTCCAGCTCCGAGAGTTCTTCCTGCTTTTCCCATTCTCTTATCTCTGCGTCTTTTCTGGTACGGCGGTTATCGTATTCCAGGCGCATGATATTAGGATAGACTGTGCGCAGTTTCTGAAGACCATCTGGTATATCCTCCTCATCTGTAAGAGTCACCTGGATATAATCCTGCTGGTTGGTCTCCTCATAAAAAGCCCTGTCTGTCACCTCCATATACGTACCGCGGATCTTTCTCATATCCCTCAACGGTTTGAGAGGAAGGGTTTTTATCTGTACATTTCCTTTTTCCTCCAATTCCACCACTGTAATGGATTTTTCCTGGGATACTTCAGAAAAGGAATACTTAAGAGGCGTACCGCAGTAACGCACCTCTTTGCGCCCCACACTCTGAGGGCTGTGGATATGGCCTAAGGCCACATAGTCAAAAGCGTCAAAGAGGGAGGCGTCCCCATTGTCCAGCCCCCCTACAGTCACTTCCTCTGATTCGCAGCTCATAGCCCCTGTGATAAACTGATGAGCTGCAAGCACATTTCTTTCTCCTTCCAACAGCTCCATATGCTCCACTGCTGTCCTTAAAGCTGTCTGATAATCAATGATCCCTTCCGCCTCCTTGGGAAATGCATGGCGTACCGATAAAGGACGCACAAAGGGCAGAAGGTGGATACGAACCCTTCCAAACGGATCCTTAAAGTCAACCGTCTCCACCTTCCCCTCATAAACCGGGGACAGAAAAATGTTTCTGGCATTCATAAGCCTGGCGCCGAATGCCAGCCGTTCTGCCGAATCGTGGTTTCCACTTACAATACACACCGGACACGTTCGGTCTGCAAGCTCTGTAAGAAACCAGTCAAACAGGCTGACCGCCTCTGCAGACGGTACTGCTTTGTCGTAGATATCACCCGCCAGGATCAGTACATCCGGCTTCTCCTTATGGACCCATTCCAGAATACGGCTCAAAATATATTGCTGATCCTCCAGCATGGAAAACTCATTTACCCGTTTTCCAAGATGAAGATCCGAAAGATGAAACAATTTCATTCTCCTCTGCTCCTTCCGCCTTTACGTTTCTTTTTCTCTTCATACATCCGTTCGTCCGAAAGATGCATCAGCACATGGTAATCCGTTCCATCCTCCGGGTAAAACGCATATCCCACGGAAAATTCCACAGTTCCCAAAATATGTTTCATCTCAGGATCCATAAAGACCTCGCCGCGATGAGCCTCAAAGTCCCGGAGAACCTTCTCTGCCTCCTCCTTTGAAGCGTAACCATAAAGAAATGCCGAAAATTCATCGCCTCCCATTCTGGCGCTGATAAAACGTTTTTCTCCCGAAAATTCAATCTGACGGCCAATTTGACGTAAATAAACATCTCCCATGTGATGTCCGTACATGTCGTTGATTCCCTTTAGTCCATCTGCATCCAGCATAATCATCACGCCGCTTCCAATGGCTCCGGGATCGGCAAACAGAGCCTCCAGCCGCTCCGTAAAGCCCCGGCGGTTATAAAGCAGCGTCAGGCTGTCTCTGCTGCTCTGTTCTCTTAAGCGATTGATCTCATTCCACCACTGGGAAACATCCGTAACGCACCAGGTTGTACTCTGTTCATCTGTAAATTTTTCAATTCTGGCAAAAACAGTTTCCCCGTTTCTGTCATATTCATAAAGGGATTTTCCTGCATCCACAGGATGGTTCTCCGCTTCTTCCAGCATTTTCCTTATCCTGCTGCTCAAAGCATCATTATTTTCATCTGCATCGGAAATTCCCAGAATTTTCAGAATACGGTTGTTCATAAATGTTTTTTTGTAAAAATGGTTATATTCAAATACTCCCACCGGAACACGGCTGTTTTCAATCACATGATCCATCTTATCCCAGTTTAAACGGATACTCTTTAAAAGAGCATTGATATACTGAACCAGCTCGTCAAATTCTAAAATTCCCGTGTGAATGGTAAGATTGGTCAGATCTCCCTCTTCTATTTTTTTCAGTTCACCTACAATCGCAGTCAGATTCCCTGCTAGTTTTACTTTCATGTACCACATGATAATCCACAGAACTGCCGCGGATGCCCCCAGTATATAGAGAAATACAAGAAGCGTAGACTGCACCGCGCTGCGCAGCGGGTAAGCTGACACAAAAGAACGCACCAGGAGATATTGACCGTAATATTTGGTATAGACACAGAATTTCCGGCCGTTATACCAATAATGGCCGGAAGCAGGAGCTTTTATTTTATCTGCCGTTTCAAGTTCTTCATGAATATCCAGCCCGTTCATGCCAGGGACAGTCGAAGCTTCGATCTTCCCTGTGTTTGTATTGATTATATGCAGATACCCCATAAGACCGGAAGGTATCTCGGAAACCACCTTTTTCAGACTTTTTTCCTCCATCTGCTTTAAAAGGCGTTTGGGTTCCATCCCAATCTGGACAATTCCGCTTTTATCTTCCATCCATACTGCCGCATACTCCATCATCTTTCCTTCTGCCGTATTGGGAGTGATCTCCTGACACAGCTCCATAGAAGTGTCCCCCAGCATGGCAAGAAAGAACTGCATCTGTTCCCCCTCCTGAAAGGTAAAACCATAATACCCGGGATGGGTACCCGCATAAATCTCCCCCTGAGGATTAATAAAATGGATCTCATCTACATCCAGCTTTTCAGCCAGCTCCTTCGTATGCTCCAGATCTGTAATATACCCCGGATTATGTTCCACAAAATAGGCAGCCATTTTAGCTGACTGAATACATTTTTGAGAAAAGTCCCTTTTCTCCCGCTCCAGATCATATGTATTGTTCCGTATGAGCTGTTCCAGCTGCCAGAATATCTCTTCTGAATTCTGCTTCTGTTTCTGATGCTGTATATATAATTGTAATGCCGCATTCGTCGGAAGGATCAAAATAATTAAAATCAGTATCATAAGCCTTGCCATTCCGGGCAAAGTCTTTTCTATACTGTTACCTGTCATACTCCTCTCTCCATTGCTCAAATTCCCCAACAGGCAGAGGCTTAGAATAGACATAACCCTGAATCAGGTCGCAGCCCATCTTCCTCAGCATTTCCACCTGTTCCTTTGCTTCAATTCCTTCAGCTACCACATCCATATCCAGGCTGTGTGCCAGCTGAATAATGCTTCCTACAATTTTCCTTGATTTATCATTTTCATTGACAAAAAAACTGCGGTCCATCTTTAGTGTATCAACTGCGAACTCCTTTAACATGGAAAGGGATGAATAGGCAAAGCCAAAATCATCCAATGCAACACGAAGTCCGCAGGATCGGAAACCGTTTAAGACGGCTTTTACAAAAGGAATCTGATTTTCCTCCAAAAGAATGGTTTCCGTAAGCTCCATTTCTATAACGCCCTCAGGAATATCATACCGGTCAAGGATCCGTTTGTACTCCTTCCATATCTCGCTGCCAGCCTCTCTTAAGTGGAAGCGTGACACATTGACTGATATGGAAACCAGTGTCTTTTTCTCCTTGATCCAGTGATCGATCAGGCGGCAGACCTCTTCAAACATATAAAGATCCAGGGAGCAGATTTTCCCATTTTTCTCAAAAAGCGGGATAAATTCAGAGGGATAGATTACCCCTTCCTGGGGATGAAACCACCTTACAAGGGCCTCTGCCTGACAGGCTCTGGTTCCTGAAGGAGACACTTTCGGCTGAAGATAAACCTTGAAATCCCCATTTTTTACAGAATCCTCAAAAAGAGTATTCAGCCGCTCCTCCCGTTCAAGCATATCTGCAATGCCTGCATTGTAAAAGCTGCATACATTGTCTGTATCCGACAGCTTGCTGGCATAAATTGCCTTATTCATCGCTGTAGGAACCCCTCCTGCAATATCCAGACGGCAGGCGCCAACCGCAAAATCAACGCTGTACTCGCTGAATTTACAGCGGATCCGCTCGTTTACTGCTTCTTTCATTTTGAGGATCCGGCCGTTCACTTCCTGATCGTCTCCTTCCTTTAATAACAGGAAGAAATGATCCATACTGCTCCTGCTCACCAGCTCCTCTTCATTTACAAGCTCAGAAAACATACGATGGATAAACTGAAGCATCAGATTTCCATCTTCTTCGCCCCAGCTTTCATTAATATATCGGAAATCTCTGATATTCAGATATACAACAATCCATTCGTGAAGCTTACTCCCCTCTGTATTTTGCATACCCAGTTTTATAAAGCCTTCGCGGCTCCAGCCTCCGGTAAGGGGCTCCGTGATCGAAAGCCTCTCCCATCTCTGATTTTCCTTCATCAGGCGTCCGATCAATACGCCAAATAAAACCATGATGATCACTACCACAGCAGCATAAACATCCATATGACGTTCGATCTGGGACATCAGAAAATCGGACGGGATCACGGCTGCCTGTACCCAGTCTGTGTCCTTTACCTCATACAGGGAAACAAACACCTCCTGTCCCTTCTGCATCTCTGCTTCATAGACCCGTCTGTTCCCTTTCAGATGTTTTCCCACCTCTAAGAGAGCATACAGTTCCTGATCTGTAACTGAGAAAGCTGACTTTTCATCTGCGATCAGTATCTCTCCATCTTTTCTGTCAATGAGAAAGCTGGCTCCCTGCTCCTGATAATCTGCCCGGAAGACCAGAGCCTTGATGCTCCAGTAGTTCTGAAGCCCCACTACAACCGCTTCTGTTCCATCCCCATAATGTACAGGAGCAGTAAAGATAAGACTCTGATCTGCTACATAGGAGGTTACCTGTTTTTCCCATATGTCCGGATTTTTCTCAAACCACTGGCTCAGATAATCCGGACAGGCAGATTCGGGAAACACACTGCCGTCTTCAAAAAGAACCATAAGTCCCTCCAGCTCCACGGCGGCTGTCTTTCTGGATATAAGATCCTCTGTGAGAAGAAATTGGGGCATCCGGCTCAGGGTATCGGCAAAGTCCGATACAAACTCTCTTCCCATTTTCAGGCGGTATGAAATCTGGCTTGCAACCTGCTGGTTGTTTTCTGACACATACCGCTCTACCACCTGGTTCATCATCCGTTCAAAGGATACGGTATTTCCAGCACCTGCTGCCAGACAGAACACGGCAACCAGCACCGCGCAGACGGTAAAAATACGGCTTCTTTTTCTAGTGGTTTCCATGTCCCAAGCAC
>JABLTT010037552.1_pt1 | contig 66599 bp, 47 predicted proteins | sample 7160061 | NCBI WGS metagenome assembly JABLTT01 (sample SAMN14651232, study PRJNA627086) | human gut metagenome | isolation source: feces | host: Homo sapiens
TACCACCGGAATATGCACGCTCTCATGCTTTGTACCGGCTTTTTTGGGGGAGAGGACGGACGGTCATGGATCATATTTTGATGGCGCAGCTGATACTTAAATTCTGCAAATCCGGAATATCCCAGTTTCCGGCAAAAACGTAAAATCGTAGCGGAAGAGTAGGATACCTGGGCAGAAAACTCCCGAATATTCATATCCACGATGGCATCACCGTGTTCGTATACATATTTTAAAATATTCAATTCATTATTGCTTAAAGAATTGATAGTAGAATCGCTTAGATGAAGGCTGACCATATATTCTCCCTGATTATGTAAAAAATAAACTGAAATAATCATATATCAATCGATGCAAAAATGCAAGATACACCTGCAGCTCAATCACAACCCTGTAATCATCATCGATCAATCTAAAGCATCTGGACAAGCTGGGGGTAAAAATTCAGCTGAACAGCCGTGTACTTGAGATTGTACCGGATGGAATATGGTATGAACAGGACGGACAGAAAGAATCTCTTTCCGGGTTTGATTCTATTGTTCTTGCCTTTGGCTCAAGATCAGATACAACTCTTTGGGAAACTCTTTCTGAAAAAGAGCAGGTATACCGTGTTGGAGATGCTTTGAAAGCTGGAGATGCGAAAAAAGCAATTTATGAGGCTACCAAACTGGCATTGAGCTTATAGATACAGTCCAGATGAGAAAATAAGGCAATAATTATTGACATATGCCACAAACGGAGCTATACTGAAAATATAAATGGCATATGTCATAAACGAACCGAAAGAGGTGAAGAGAATGCCAAGGCCTAAAAAGTGCCGGAAGGTATGCCAGATGCCGCGGATCAGGGAATTTTATCCGGCGGGCAGAGCGTGCTGCGATCCGGCAGTGGTTCTGACTGTGGATGAATATGAAGCTATCCGCCTGATCGACAGACAGGGCTTTTCACAGGAGGAGTGCAGCGCTTATATGAGGGTGGCCAGAACGACGGTTCAGCTGATTTACAATTCTGCCAGAAAAAAGCTGGCAGAGGCTTTGGTGGACGGTCTGCCTCTGCGCATTGAAGGCGGGGATTATCAGCTTTGCGACGGAGAGGAAGCGTACTGCGGCTGCGGGGGCTGTAAAAAGCACCGTCCGGACTGCGCACAAAAGGGAATAAAGGAGGAGAACAGAATGAAAATCGCGGTTCCATTGGACGAAAACAAACAGGATGTATGTATTGTCTTGGCCCGTGCGCCTTATTTTCTGTTCCGTGAAAACGGTACGGACACGATCGTGGAAAATCCTGCGGCTGCGGCCCAGGGAGGTGCAGGGATCCAGGCAGCGCAGTTTTTGGCAGACAGCGGGGCAGACACCCTGATTACCGTGCGCTGCGGAGAGAATGCGGGGGAAGTGTTTAAGGCCGCTGATATAAAAATCTATCAATCCGTACATAAGGCCGCTGCGGATGACCTGGCTGCTTTGGAGTCGGGAACCCTTGAGGAGCTGACCCATTTCCACGGTGGCTACCATGGAATACAATGAAAATCGCCTGTTTAAGCGGCAAAGGCGGTGCAGGGAAAACCCTGGCGGCAGTGAATCTGGCAGCAGCTGCAAAAAAAGCGGTGTACATTGACTGCGATGTAGAGGAGCCAAACGGACGCCTGTTTCTGAAGCCACAGGATATAAAGGAAACCATCGTAAGCTCTCTTTTGCCGGAGTTTGATCCTGACCGCTGTACAGGCTGTAAAAAATGTGTGGAATTCTGCCGCTTCCACGCCCTGATGTACATCAGAGAAAAGCCAATGGTATTTTCCGAGGTCTGCCACAGCTGCGGCGGCTGCAGCCTGGTCTGTCCGGAACATGCCGTTACAGAAAAGGAAAAGCCTATAGGAAAGCTGGAGATCGGGAGGGCCGGAGAGATAAAGACTGTGACCGGAATCTTAAATCCGGGCGAGGCTTCCGGGATTCCCATTATCAGGGAGGCACTAAAACAGGCAGAGGGGCTGACGATTATTGACGGTCCTCCGGGAAGCGCCTGCAGTGTGATGGAAAGCGTGATGGACGCAGATTACTGCGTTCTGGTGGCAGAGCCTACGGCCTTTGGCTTTCACAATTTCCAGATGGTCTATGAGCTTGTGAGCCTTTTGGGAAGAAAATGCGGCGTGCTTATAAATAAGGAAGATACTCTCTATGAACCTCTGGAGCGCTTCTGTCGGGAGCGTGACCTTCCGATTCTGGGACGGATTCCTTATGGTCCGAAGATCGGGGCTATGGCGGCAAAGGGAGAGCTTGTTTCCGAAAAGGTTCCAGAGCTTCAGGCGCTGTTTTTGGATCTGTTAAAGCAGATAGGAGGTGCCGTATGAAGCGTCTTTTGATTCTCAGCGGAAAGGGCGGTACCGGAAAAACCACCACGGCGGCTGCATTTATCCGCTTTTCTCAGGCAAAGGCCATTGCGGACTGCGATGTTGATGCGCCGAATCTTCATCTGGTGACAGCGCAGAGGGTTTCTCCTGTGGTTACTGATTTTTTAGGCGGAGAGAAGGCGGTCATTGATCCGGACAGGTGCATTGGCTGTGGGTTCTGTGAGTCTCACTGCCGGTTTGACGCTCTGAAACGGCAGGAGGGAGTGTACGAGGTGAATGAATATGCCTGTGAGGGCTGTGGGGTATGCGCCCATGTATGCCCTCAGGAGGCAATAAGGCTGACAGAGGATGTGGCTGGCAGAAAAGAGCTGTACCTAGATGAGGGCGTCTTTTCTACGGCTATCTTGAAAATGGGACGGGGAAATTCCGGAAAACTGGTAACGGATGTGAAAATGGCTATGCTGAAACACGCCCCAGAGACAGAGCTGGCTGTGATTGACGGCTCTCCCGGAATCGGCTGCCCCGTAATTGCATCTGTAAACGGGATGGATTTGGTACTGATCGTGGCAGAGCCCAGCCAGTCGGGAATCAGCGATTTAAAGAGGCTGGTAAAAACTGCCAGAACCTTTCAGGCAAGTTTGGCAGTCTGTGTGAATAAATGGGATGTAAGCCCGGAGCACACGGAAAAGATAAAGATATTCTGCGGGGAAGAGAATATTCCCTTTGCAGGAATGATCCCTTATGATAAAAACGTATCTCTGGCAGTAAATGCAGGAAAAAGTATTGCAGATATAGACTGTCCTGCCAGAGAGGCGTTGAAAAATATATATGAAACTGTAAACAGGTTGTTAAAGAAAGAAGAAAAGGAGTAAGAAGATTATGAAAATTGCAGTAGCAGCTATGGGCAGCGAAGTTGCCGGACATTTTGGACATTGTGAGAATTTTATCTTTTTTGATACAGAGGATGGCAAGATCACAGCGGAAAATTCTGTTCCCAATCCGGGCCATCGTCCCGGCTTTCTGCCAAATTTCCTGGCTGATAACGGCGCTCAGGTGATCATCTCCGGCGGAATGGGCGGAGGCGCTGTGGATATTTTCAATGAGAGAGGCGTCGAGATCATCGTAGGCGTTCAGGGTGATGCAAGAACCGCAGTGGAAACCTACCTGAAGGGAGAGCTGATTTCCACAGGTTCTGTCTGCCACAACCATGAGCATGCCCATGAGTGTGGCGAGCACCACTAATTTCAGGATTTTATCCTCCGCCTATTGACATTTACGGGCAAATATTGCAAACTATAATATGTAGTTTTCAAAACCAGATTATAGGGCGGAGGAATTGAACGTGGTACAGATTATAACGGATTCTTCTGTGATGTATACAGAAGATGAGGCGAAGGCAGCAGGGTTTGAAGCAATCCCTCTGTGCATACATATTGGAGAGCTGGAAGGCAGGGATCTGCAGATTGATATGGAAGAATTTTACAGGAGGATTGAGGAAGGGCAGGTGCCAAGATCCTCACAGCCTCCCATCGGGGAGGTGCTGGATACATATGCCAGATATCCTCAGGATGAGATTATCCATATTTCCATTGCAGACGGCCTGTCGGGTACCTATCACGGTGCATGCAGTGCCAGAGAGATGGCAGAAAACAGGGAGCGGATTGCGGTGTTTAACAGCAGGACTCTGTGCGGCCCCCACCGGTATCTGGTGGAACGGGCCCAGAGGATGAAGGAAGAGGGAAAAAGTGCTTCTGAGATCCTTAAGTGGTTAAAAGAGGCTGCGGAAAAGACGGAATCCTTTCTGATTCCGCAGGATTTTTCTTTTTTGAAACGGGGCGGAAGGCTGACTCCTGTGGCTGCTGCTCTTGGTTCTGTGCTTAAATTAAAGCCTGTGATGAAGCTTACGAAAGACGGTACCCGGATTGACAAATTTTTTGTCAAGCGGACCATGTCTGCCGCGGTAAACGGAGTGATGGAATATATGAAGCAGAAGGGGATTGGCGAAGGTCATATCCTGTATATTGTCCATGCCGCTGCAATAAAAGAAGCAGAAAGTATCCGTACCATGTTTGAAACAGCATTTACAGGACTGGAGATCCATATTCTGGAACTGAGCCCTGTATTTGTGGCTCAGGGCGGGCCAAAATGTATTGCCATTCAATATATTGAACGATAATGGGATGATAAAAACTCCCGGCAGGCCATTGCTGTTTGGTATGCCGGGAGTTTTTTGATTTACAGATCCAGTTTTAAATCGCCTTCTTTGATCCAGCCTATTTTCCGAAGGGCTTCTCCGAAGATAAAGGTAAGAATGGCAGGAAGCACAAAGCAGACAAGAAGGATTCCAAGCCACATATTGGCGCCGCCGCCCATGGCAGTGTAGATGCCGATAGGGCCGACAAGCCCGCAGGTTCCCATACCGGAGCCGGCAGGGATATTTTCCAGCTTAAATACCATGGTGGCAATGGGGCCGGTGATCATGGAAGCCAGTGTGGGCGGGATCCAGATGCGTGGATTCAATACAATGTTTCCCATCTGCAGCATACTGGTCCCCAGTCCCTGAGCCATAAGGCCGCCGATTTTATTTTCACGGTAGCTCATAACCGCAAAGCCGATCATCTGGGCACAGCAGCCTGCGGTAGCGGCGCCGCCGGCCAGACCGTCCAAAGAAAGGGCGATACAGATGGCGGCGCTGCTAATGGGAAGCGTAAGGGCAATACCGATCAGAGCGGAGACAAGGATGCCCATGATAAAAGGCTGCATTTCTGTGGCTGTCTTTACAAGATTGCCGAACCAGTTCATAAAGCTCGCAACGCCGGGGCCTACAAACTGAGCGACCAGTACGCCGGAGATAATGGTGACGCCCGGAGTAACCAGAATATCCAGCCGAGTTTCCTTGGACACGATTTTACCCAGCTCTGCGGCTATAATGGTGGCAACCAGGGCGCCTACAGGGCCGCCAAGGGCATTTCCGGCAATACCTACCGTTGCGGCGGAAAAAAGCACCAGCTGGGGCGCCTTTAACGCGTGAGCAATGGCAATACCCAAGGCTGCTCCGGTGGCGCTTTTGGCATATTCTGCGATTACATTAAAAATTTCGATGTGGAACTGTTCGCCCAGAGTACCGAAAATGGTGCCGATGAGAAGGGAAGCAAAAAGACCGAAAGCCATTGCTCCAAGGGCATCAATGAGGTATGTCTGGACAGTGATGTTTACATTTTTCCGTTTGAGGAAAGCTTTAATACTGGCTGCTGACATGATAGATCCTCCCTTTTTTCTGCCGGAACCCAGACGGAGAGCCGTTTGGTCGGGTCTGGTTTTGGCAGGATTCGCTAGGGATTTTATCATATATTTATAAAAATGCAAGGTTTTTGAAGGATTTTCAAGAATATCGTTAAGAAAATAACAATAAAATACCTCCCTGGATTACCGATGGAACAAATCTGTGAACCAGGGAGGTATTTGAGTATTCAGCAATGGAATTATTCCGCTTTTGAGGATTCGATTTCGATTGCTTCTGTAAGCGTCTCGGCAGGAACCTCTGCGGCTTCTTCCTCTGCCTGAGGAAGCACATCTACACGATTTACTTCCATATAGGTTCCGGGCATGGAGCGGGTCATCATCTCTGTATGGCTTACCACGCACAGATCGCCTTCTTTTACTTCCGTGTCTCCTAAGCTGTCCTTATTGATCATAAACTGAGAACCATCCATACGCTCAAAAAGGATATTTTCTTCCTCAACCGCCATTACTGTGCCGACAGAATCACGGTAGGTATCATCTGTGGTGCGGATGGAATATACCTGGGGAAGCTGGCCCGGGAAAGACATAGCCATAACCATGGAATGGCTTACTACATAGGTTTCGCCGTCCTTTAATTCTTCCGGCAAAACGGTGAAATCACTGATGTGGCAGATAAAATCTCCCATCGTATCATTGTGGAATACCAGAGTTCCTTCAGTGGCAAATTCGCTGTCCTTTACATAAATAGCCTCTGTGCGGATCACATCCTCTGCCTGTGCTTCTGTTTCGCCTTCGGTTGTCTCAGGCGCTGTGGTTTCAGGTTCTGTTTCGGCAGAAGAACTTTCAGTTTCTGTCTGGGCAGCAGAGGTGGTATTAGTCTGGGTGCTGCCGCATCCGTTTAATAACATTGCTGCTGTAATGGCTGCCATTGCTGCTGTGGTGATAAATCTCTTTCTCATAATTAAAATCTCCTTTTGAGTTTGTTTTTCTTTTTTCATATATGATTATAACGGATAGATATTACAAAATTGATGACTTTCTTTTGACTATTTTATAATAATTTCTGACATTTTCGTTAAGATATGTGATAGAATAAGGAATGATTTTTGCAATGGAAGGAGCCAGAATACCTTATGACGAAAAAGAGAAATGAAATTCCAAAGGAAGCTGCCTGGAGACTGGAGGATATGGTAGAGGACAGGGAGACCTGGGAACGGCTGTATGAAGAGGTATCCCGGGAAGCAGACCGCTATCAGGAGTTTAAGGGAACACTGGGACAGTCGGCGGAACGGCTTTTAGAGGGACTGAAATTTGACGATGATATTTCACAGAAGATAGAACGGCTGTATGTATACGCCAGGATGCGTTCCGATGAAGATACGGCCGGACAGCAGTATCAGGATATGTTTTCAAGGGCTCAGAGCCTTTCCGTTCGGGCTGCAGAACAGTCTTCCTATATGGTGCCGGAGATTCTGGCTGTTCCGGATGAAGAGATGGATGCGTTTCGAAAATCGGGAAATGGACTTGTACTCTATGACAGGCTGTTAAGCCAGCTGATCAAGAGAAAGGATCATACGCTGTCAGATGAGATGGAATCTCTTTTAGCTGCTGCTCAGGATGCCACACAGGGAGGTAGTCAGGTATTTCGTGTGTTCAACAATGCAGATGTGCGTTTCCCGTCCATTAGAGGAACGGATGGGAGAGAGATTCCTGTAACCCATGGAACCTACATTTCCCTGATGGAGCATCCGAACCGCAGGATCCGCAGGGAAGCATTTCAAAGTCTGTATGGTGTATACAGGCAATATTCCAACACACTGGCAGCCGCCTTTGGGGCGAATGTAAAGCAGGCTGTATTTTATGCCAAAGCCAGGAAATACAGTTCCAGCCGGGAATATTTTCTCAGTGCAAATGAAGTGCCGGAGGCGGTATATGATCGTCTGATCTCATCTGTAAGGAAGGGACTTCCTGTGCTTCACCGCTATATTTCCCTGCGAAAAAAGCTTCTTAAATTAGACGAACTTCATATGTATGACGTCTATGTTCCTCTGGTGTCTGAGGCAGATAAACACTATACCTTTGAAGAGGCAAAGAAAATGGTAAAAGAGGGGTTGGCTCCTATGGGAAAGGAGTATCTGTCCCTGCTTGACGAGGGCTTTGAGAACCGCTGGATTGATGTATATGAAAATGAAGGAAAGAGAAGCGGGGCCTATTCCTGGGGGATTTATGGCTGTCATCCCTATGTGCTCTTAAATTTTCACGGCACCTTAAAGGATGTTTTTACCCTGGCTCATGAGATGGGACATGCCATTCACACCTGGTATTCCAATGAAAGCCAGCCCTACATCTATGCTGGATATAAGATTTTTGTGGCAGAGGTGGCATCCACCTGCAATGAGGCTCTTTTGATCCGCCATCTGCTTGGGAAGTGTACGGACAAGAAGGAACGGGCCTATCTTTTAAATCATTTTCTGGAAAGCTTTCGGACCACTCTGTTCCGCCAGACCATGTTTGCGGAGTTTGAACAGAAGGTTCATGAGATGGGAGCATCAGGAAAGAGCCTGACCTCAGAAACGCTCTGTGGCATTTATGGGAAATTAAATGAGGACTATTTTGGGCCGGATATGGTTTCAGATCCGGAGATCAGCTATGAGTGGGAGCGGATTCCTCATTTCTATACTCCTTTTTACGTTTATCAGTATGCCACTGGTTTTTCGGCCGCCATTGCCATCAGCCGCCGGATCATGGAAGGAGAGCCGGGGATCTTAGAAGGTTATAAACGGTTTTTAAGCGGCGGCTGCAGTATGGAGCCGGTGGAGCTTTTAAAGCTTTGCGGCGTGGATATGTCCCAGAGCAGGCCCATTGAGCAGGCGCTGGAGTTTTTTGAAGAGCTTTTAGATGAGTTTGAGGTATGCATGAAATGTCAAAAGACGGGAAAAGGACAAAAGACCTGACTGCGGGAGCACCGGGGATCCGGTTGTTTTTCTTTGCCGTTCCTCTGATCCTTGGAAATCTGTTTCAGCAGTTTTATAATATGGCGGATTCCATGATCGTGGGAAATTATCTGGGGCAGGAGGCTCTGGCGGCTGTGGGAGCATCCTATGCTCTTACAAACGTATTTATTATGATTGCCATTGGCGGAGGAAACGGAGCATCGGTTCTGACCTCTCAGTATCTGGGAGCCAGGGACTATACCCGGCTGAAAACATCTGTTTCTACCGCCTTAATTACATTTTTATTGGTCAGTATCATACTTGGGGGAACGGGCTTTCTTTTAAATGATACCTTTCTGAGGGCGCTGCAGACCCCTGAAAATATTATGGAGCAGGCAAAGCTGTACCTGGGGATTTATTTTCTGGGTCTCCCCTTTCTTTTTATGTACAATGTACTGGCAGCTATGTTTAATGCTATGGGGGATTCAAAGACGCCTCTGTATCTGCTGATCTTTTCTTCTCTTCTCAATGTAGGACTGGATATTTTTTCCATTACTGTATTGGGAATGGGGGTAGACGGAGCGGCAGCGGCTACTGTATTTTCACAGGGAGTTTCCGCGATGATCTCTCTGTGGCTTCTGGTGCACAAATTAAAGGAATATCCGTCAGATGCATTCAGACGGTATGATACAGGAATGCTGGAAAACGGTATGAAAATTGCTCTTCCGTCTATCCTTCAGCAGTCCATTGTATCTATAGGTATGCTGTTAGTCCAGTCTGTTGTCAATGGATTTGGCTCTGGTGCTCTGGCCGGATATTCTGCAGGAGGACGTATTGAGTCAATCTGTATCGTGCCGATGATCGCTGTTGGAAATGCAGTGGCTACCTTTACAGCACAGAATATCGGCGCGGGCCGGATGGATCGGGTGAAAATGGGATATCGTTCCGGCTATGGGATGATCGCTGCTTTTGCTGTGATCATCGCAGTCATAGTGAATCTGTGGAACGGGCCAATCATTGCAGCGTTTCTGGGAGGCGATATGACCTCAGAGGCCTATGTGACAGGAACGGGATATCTGTCCTTTATTGGCTGGTTTTTCGCACTGATCGGCTTAAAGGCCTGTACGGACGGCGTTCTGCGCGGTGCAGGAGATATGATCGTATTTACCATTGCCAATCTGGTTAATCTGGGAATCCGTGTGTCTGCGGCCTTACTTTTGGCACCTGTTTGGGGTGTGGCTGCAGTATGGTATGCCGTACCCATGGGCTGGGCGGCTAATTACCTGATTTCTTTTATCTGGTATTTATCAGGAAAATGGATGGGGCGGAAGGTCATTTAACAGACCGGATCAATTTGGAAACAGGAGGGATGAACTATGTTAGGAACCATTGCCAATGCCGGCGCGATCCTCGCAGGAAGCGTGGTCGGAAGCACCTTAAAAAAGGGGATTGGGGAAAAATATAAAACTGTAATGATGGATTCCATGGGGCTGGCAGCCACGGCTCTGGGGATCAATTCCATTGTAGAAGCCATGCCAAAATCAGAGTATCATGTACTGTTTATTGTAAGTCTGGCCATAGGAGGGCTGATCGGAACAAGGTTGGATCTGGCATCCGCCTTTGACCGGGTGGTGGGAAAGCTTTCCGGCGGATCCAATCTGTCCCAGGGACTTTCCACTGCGATCCTGCTCTTTTGCGCAGGCACTCTTTCAATCCTTGGCCCTATGCAGAGCGCCCTTCTGGGTGACAATACCTTTTTATATACCAATGCCATTTTGGACGGAATTACCTCTACGGTACTTAGTTCTACGTTTGGTTTCGGCATCGCCATTGCGGCGGCTGTACTGTTTTGCTGGCAGGGGAGCATCTATCTGCTGGCAGGGCTCATCGAGCCCTTTATCACAGATGCGCTGATGACGGAGATCAGCCTGATAGGCGGAATCCTGATCTTAAGCAGTGGGCTGGGGATTTTGGGGATCAAGCATATCCGTACGCTGAATCTGCTCCCGGCCCTTTTGGTGCCGCCGGCAGTGATTGGTTTTTTGACGGTGACGGGATTTTAAACAGGAAAATGTCACCCTGACGTCAGATCCATCCGCCCCCACACAGGAGGAGAAAATACAGCAATCCCTGTAACGATTTTATCTGTAAGATTTTTACAGATATGAGGAAAATCCTTTTGGATGACCGTAGTATCTCCGGTGGAAAGATCAATCTGGGAGTCGCCGATCTGAACGGTCAGATTTCCGTCTGTGACATAGATCAGCTCTTCAGAGTGGTGGCGCACCGGCTCCGGCACGTCCTGGGACTGGGGCGCCAGGGTAAATTCAATCAGCAGCGCCTCAGGAGCGTATTTGGGGGAGGGAAGAGGCGTGAGGAAACGGTAGGATACCTTCTGATCCTCAGAAAAACGCACCGGTTGCTGATCCTTTTTTAAAGTCAGGTTGTCAGAGGATTCCATATCGTCTAAAAGAAGATAGAGGGGGATCTGAAATACGCCTGCGATTTTTCTGAGGGCAGATAAAGAAGGATCGATCTCGCCCCGTTCTACCTGGGAAATATAACTGATGGACATATTGGTAAGTGCGGCCAGTTCTTTGATGGTCAGCTGTCTCTGTTTTCTGTATTCTCTTATTTTCAGCATGAAGATTCCTCATTTCTAGTATTGATGGTTGTGTGGCTTCACACGTTCTTTTATATGATTATAATCTGAAATTGCATAAAAATCCACCTAAATTCATAAAAATACCATTTTCGATTGACAATGAATTTTATAAATAGTAAAATTTAGACATATATACAGCAAAAATTTTACTATTTATAAAAATGGAGGGCGTATGAAGATCACAGATGTAAAAATTGAAAAATTTTATATTGAATTGACAGAACCGTTTAAGGTAGCCTTTGCGGAGATTACCCATTCAGTCAGCGTATTGATCAAAATTCAGACCGATGATGGGATCGAGGGCTATGGAGAAGCTGCCCCCTTTGCTCCGGTTACGGGAGAGACCACAGAGGGAACCATTGAGATCCTTAAATTGTTCCGTCAGGGTCTGATTGGAAAAAATCCTCTGGAAATCGAGAAAATCCATGCCATGATGGATAATCTGACCCATGGCTGCGGTTCTGCCAAATGTGCGGTGGATATTGCACTTTATGATATTATGGGGAAAGTGATGGGACAGCCGCTGTACCGTGTTCTGGGAGGATATCAGAGTGAGGTGCAGAATGACGTGACCATCGGCATCAGTAAACCGGAACGGATGGCAGAGGCAGCTGCCGATTATGTTAAAAATCAGGGCTACCACATTTTAAAGATCAAGGCAGGTATTGATCCTAAGGAGGATCTGCGGGCTCTTAAGCTGATCCGTCAGGCAGTGGGAGATGATATCCGTCTGCGTGTGGATGCCAATCAGGGGTATGATATCAGCCGGGCGCTGTATGCGTTGGAGGGGATGAAGGCCTTTGGGGTAGAGGCAGTAGAGCAGTGCCTTCTGGACTGGGATCTGGAGGGAGCTGCCTGTCTGAGAAAGAAGGTAAGCGGAATTCAGCTTATGCTGGATGAGTCCATTCACACCACAAAAGACGCAGCCAGAGCCTGCCGTCTGGAGGCCGCCGATATTTTCAATATCAAACTGATGAAGTGCGGAGGCCTTTATCGAGGCAGCCAGATCGCTACACTGGCGGAAAACTTTGGCCTTACCTGTATGGTGGGCTGCATGATGGAGACAAAGATTGCCATTACAGCCGGTTTAAGTCTGGTGGCTTCCAGAAAAGCGATTACCGAGGCAGACTGCGACAGCTTCCTTTATTATAAGGATGCAGACACAGGTATGCCCGGCGGCTTTACCCGGACGGGAGACCTGTTCCGTTTATCTGAAAAACCAGGTCTTGGCCTTGATATTTCATTCTAAGGAGGAGCGAATATGTTTCCATTATTTCAGACCTCAGAGAGTATGCTGGCAGTGATCATGGTAATGATCGCGACAGCCTTCTGGCTGCAGAAGTTTAAAGCCTTCAAGCTGATCGGCCCCTCTCTGATCATCATTATCACGGGAATTATTCTTGTAAATACAAAGATTGTAACAAACAACTGCGAGCTGTACGGGGTGATTTCCGCCTACTGCATCCCTTTGTCTGTGTCCCTGTACCTTTTAAATGTGGACTTGAAAAAGATCATAAAAATGTCAAAACAGCCTCTGATGGCAATTGCCTCCGCAGTCTGCTGCGTCAGCATCGTGTCAATTGTATTTGGAGTTATATTTGGAGGGAAGATTGACGAGGGCTGGAAGGTAGCCGGTATGTTTGTAGGCACCTATACAGGCGGAAGTGCCAACCTGACAGCGATCGCAACGGGATTAAATGCATCAGGTTCTACGATCGCGGCGGCCAATGCGGCAGACTATGTGATCGGTATGCCAACTCTTGTACTGATGTTTGCAGCCCCGGCTCTTATGAAAGGGTCAAAGAGGTTTCAGAAGATATGGCCTTACTGCTTTACAGAGAAGGAACTGGAGGGAGACGGACGCCATCAGGAACTGATGGCGTCTGAGGAATGGAGCATCAAGGATATTGCGTCTCTTCTTGCCATTTCCGCTACCGTTGTATACGTTTCTACAGAAATATCCGCACGTTTGGGAGCGGAATTTGCCAGTGCAGGCAGAATCCTTCTGATTTCCACCCTATCTATCATTGCCGCTCAGATTCCTTCGGTGAGAAAGCTGAAAGGCGCTATGAATCTGGGGCTTTTCTTTGGAATGATGTTCCTGGCTGTAGTAGGATTTTCCGTGGATATCAGGAGCTTTTTAGGCTCTGCCATGACCATTACCCTGATGTGCTTCTGCATCATCGCCGGAAGTATGATTCTTCACCTGTGTGTTACCAGATTTCTTAAAATCCGTAGGGAATATGTACTTTTGGGTATTGTAGGCGCCATTGCAGATGGCACCACAGCCGCTCTGGTAGCTTCCGGCGCCAGATGGAACAGCCTGATAAGCATTGGGCTTTTGATGGGGATTCTTGGAGGCGTATGCGGAAATTATCTGGGAATTACAGTGGCGTATATTGTTCGTATGCTGATAGGAGGCTGATAAAATATGATCTGGAACTTTTATTTTTCCGGTATTCTTTATGCAAAATTTCGGGAAGAAAAGGAAACTCTGACGGCTCAGGTTCTGAATATTGAAACAGGGCATTTGGGCGAAGAAAAGCCTTTCGGGGAAAAAGAAAATGAGTGTTTGCAGAAGCTGTGCAGCCGCAGTATTGCTTATCTTTTTGAAAAGAAGGCGGCTTATGAGGAGAAAATAGCACAGAAGCAGGAAACCTTTACTCTGGATGGAGCGCGTTTTACAGACCGCCGGGGGGAAGCCTATATCCAGAGAGATAAAAAATTCCCTATGGATCTTTTCTATGAAAATGGAAAAATCTGGGCGGTTTTAATGAGCGGCCGCGATTATACAGCCGTTCTGGTAAGGGAAGGTATGGAAGAGAGGACCATTTTGGGAGCCTGGGATGAGGTGTATCCCGACAGAAGGTGTTTTGGCGTCCGCTTTCTGGGAACAGATTTTGTAAAAACCAGAGACGGGGAAAAGCTGGCTCTTGATGTATATTTGCCATCAGAGGGACAGCGGTTTCCCGCCGTTCTCATCCGCACTCCTTACGGGAAGGCACGGGCAGCAGAGGGGTATTTCCGCTTCGTCCAGAGAGGTTATGCGGTGGTAATTCAGGACGTAAGAGGACGGGAGGACAGCACCGGAGAATGGATGCCTCAGTATTATGAAATCGAGGACGGAGACGATACCTTAAACTGGATTGCCAGCCAGCCCTGGAGCGACGGGAAGGTGGGAATGACCGGAGGCTCCTATCTGGGATACGTCCAGTGGGCAGCGGCTGCCAGCGGGAATCCCCATCTGAAGGCCATGCTTTCCAGCGTATGTGCGGGAAGTGCCTTTGTAGACCTTCCAAGACGAGGAGGCTGCTTTAATTCCGGTATGCTGGCCTGGGGCTTTGCCATGTCGGAGCAGAGGATGCGGCCGGATCTGATGGTGCAGGATAACTGGGATGAGATTCTGGATATCCGGCCCATTGCGGACATCCCGAAAAGGGCTCTGGGCCGGGAACTGCCTTTTTTGACCGAATGGCTGAAGCATAAAGACCAGGACGCATTTTGGAAAAAGGGGAACTGGCAGCTGAATTATAAAGGCGGGCCGGTTCCAGCTCTGATCATGTCCGGCTGGTTTGATGATAATGGAATGGGTACAACCGAGGCTCTGGAGCTGGTAAAGGACTGGCCGGAGGGAACCTGGAAGGCTGTACTTGGCCCCTGGAAGCACAGCGGAAATGCAGACTATGACCTTCACGGCGTCCACATGGGGCCGGATGCCCTGCGCTACGATATGGATATCCTCTGCATGAAGTGGCTGGAGCATTTTTTAAAGGATGCAGAAAACGGCATTGAAAAGACCCCGGCTTTGGAATACTATACCATAGGTGAGAACAGATGGAAGACAGGAGAAAGTTGGCCGCCTGCGGATACGGAGCAGATGCTTCTTTATCTGGGGGGAGAGACGGATGGTGCGGCTGCCGGAACTGGAATTGCCTGTGGCCGGGGAGACCTGTATTTTGAGGCTCCTGAAATCAGGGGGAAGGATTCCTATCTTTATGATCCCGAAGCACCTTCCATCCATGTTATCGATATGTCAGAAAATGAACTGGAGGTCCCGGAGGATTATACGGCGGTGGAACAGCGGGAAGATATGCTTTCCTATACTACAAAGCCATTTGAAGAAGCCTTTACCGTTACAGGAGAACTGGCAGTGAAGCTGTATGTTTCCTGCGACTGCCCGGATACGGATTTTATGGTGCGGATTACAGATGTGGATGAAACAGGCCGCTCCATCAAGCTGGCAGACGGCGTTTTGGGAGCAAAATACAGAAATGGCTTTGAAAAAGCCGAGTATCTGGAGCCGGGCCGGATGTATGATATCACCATCCGCACGACAAAGATATCAAATACCTTCCTTCCGGGCCACAGCCTCCGTCTGACCGTTACATCCAGTGGCAAAAATTTCATTTTCCCCAACAGCAATACAGAGGATGGCTTTGACAGCAGCTGTGTGAGAAAGGCCCATGTTACGGTGTACCGGGGAGGAGAAACACCGTCTGCAGTGGTGATGATGAGAGAGAAAAAGTAAGCGCCGCTGCATATGGGTTTCGGGGAAAATGGGTACTGTTCAGACGGTGAAAACTATGATAATATAATAACATATCACAAGATAAGAGGAGGATATTATGATCCGTCAGTTAATTGAAAAAATACAGAAAACCAAGGCCCCGATCTGCGTAGGCTTAGATCCCATGCTTTCCTACGTTCCGGAGCATATCCAGGCAGCTGCTTTTGAGCAGTACGGCGAGACATTAGAGGGAGCGGCAGAGGCAATCTGGCAGTTTAATAAGGAAATTGTAGATCATACCTTTGACCTGATCCCGTCTGTTAAGCCTCAGATTGCCATGTATGAGCAGTTTGGTATTGAGGGCTTAAAGGTATATAAGAGAACCGTAGACTACTGTAAGGAAAAGGGGCTGGTAGTAATCGGCGATGCAAAGAGAGGCGACATCGGCTCTACCTCCGCAGCCTATGCCACCGGTCATATCGGCAGCGTACAGGTAGGCTCTAAAACCTACAGCGGCTTTGACACAGATTTCCTTACGGTAAACCCATATCTGGGCACAGACGGCGTAAAACCATTTGTAGACGTATGCAACAGCCATGACAGAGGCCTTTTCGTTCTGGTAAAGACCTCCAATCCTTCCAGCGGTGAGTTTCAGGACCGCTTAATCGACGGACGTCCGCTTTACGAGTGGGTGGCAGAGAAGGTAGTAGAGTGGGGCAATGCTTCCATGGACGGAGATTACAGCAATGTAGGCGCAGTAGTAGGAGCAACCTATCCGGAGATGAGCCGTATTTTAAGAAATCTCATGCCTCATACCTATTTCCTGGTACCGGGCTACGGCGCTCAGGGAGGTACTGCTGAAGACTTAAAGCACTGCTTTAATAAAGACGGTTTGGGAGCCGTTGTAAATTCTTCCAGAGGTATTATTGCGGCCTACAAGCAGGAAAAATATAAAAAGTTCGGTACAGAGCATTTTGCAGAGGCATCCAGACAGGCTGTGATGGATATGGTGGCAGATATTAACAGCGTACTGTAAGATGAATTACGGCATCAGGCCGGAAACGGAAATAGGAGAATGTTCATGGCAAAGTTAAAGATGACAGCCTCTGTGGTTTCACAGGCACAGCTGGCTGAAGGTATTTATGATTTAAGACTGAAGGCCCAGGAGATTGCGTCACAGGCAGCAGCAGGACAGTTTGTATCCGTCTATTCCAAAGACGGTTCCCGTCTGCTTCCAAGACCCATCAGTCTCTGCGGCATCGATAAAGAGTCTGGACAGCTGCGTCTGGTATACAGAGTGGCAGGAGCAGGTACAGAGGAATTTTCCGCCCTGAAGGCAGGAGATACCGTTGATATCCTGGGTCCTCTGGGAAATGGATTCTCCCTTCTGGAAGGAAAGAAGGCGTTTCTGATCGGCGGCGGCATTGGTATTCCTCCCATGCTGCAGCTGGCAAAGGAGCTGTGTGCGCTGAATGGTTCTGAAATGGTTCAGTCTGTGATCGGCTATCGTGACAGCCAGCTGTTTTTGAAGGATGAATTTGAAGCTTACGGTCCGGTTTATACTGCTACAGAGGATGGAAGCCGGGGAACAAAGGGGAATGTGCTGGATGCAATCCGCGAAAACGGACTTACTGCAGATGTGATTTATGCCTGCGGTCCGACCCCCATGCTTCGCGCCTTAAAGGCATATGCGGCAGAGAACAACATTCAGTGCTGGATTTCTCTGGAGGAGAAGATGGCCTGCGGTGTGGGCGCCTGTCTTGCCTGTGTCTGCCAGTCTAAGGAAAAGGACGAGCATTCTCAGGTGCACAATAAGCGTATCTGCAAGGACGGCCCTGTATTCCTGGCAGATGAGATTGAACTGTAAAGGAGGACGGCCCTGTGAATATGAGTGTAAATATCGCCGGAGTGGAATTTAAAAATCCGGTGATGGAAGCCTCCGGAACCTTTGGCTCCGGTATGGAATACAGTGAATTTGTAGATTTAAACCGTCTGGGCGCTGTTGTTACAAAAGGCGTGGCAAATGTACCCTGGCCCGGAAATCCCACTCCCAGAATCGCGGAGACCTACGGCGGTATGATCAATGCCATTGGTCTGCAGAATCCGGGAATTGACGTATTTGCAAAGCGTGATATTCCATTTTTGAAGAAATACGATACAAAAATTATTGTGAATGTCTGCGGCCGTTCCACAGAGGACTACATTGAGGTAGTAGAGCGTCTGGGAGAAGAGCCGGTGGATATGCTGGAGATCAACATTTCCTGCCCCAATGTAAAAGAGGGGGGAATTGCTTTCGGTCAGGACCCAAAGGCGGTTGAGGCGATTACAAAGGCAGTAAAGGCTCATGCAAAGCAGCCGATTATTATGAAGCTCAGTCCCAATGTGACAGATATTACCGTGATGGCAAAGGCTGCTGAGGCAGGCGGTGCAGATGCGATTTCCCTGATCAATACCATAACGGGAATGAAGATTGACGTGGAGCGCCGTACCTTTGCCGTAGCCAACAAAACAGGCGGACTTTCCGGCCCTGCTATCAAGCCGGTGGCAGTACGCATGGTGTATCAGGCGGCTAATGCGGTTAAGCTCCCCATTATTGGAATGGGCGGTATTGCCAATGCAGCGGATGCACTGGAGTTTATTTTGGCAGGAGCTACGGCTGTAGCCATTGGAACAGCCAATTTCCACAATCCGTATGCAACTGTGGAGACCGTAGACGGTATCCGGGCATATATGGAACGCCACGGAATAGAGGATATAAAAGAACTGATCGGCGCTGTGAAATAAGCAGCCGAAGCAGGGATAGAAACGATGACGAAAGCCCGCGGGAGTCAGAATCCGGCGGGCTTTCGCTGAAAGAGGCTTTTACAGGGGGGAAGCAGCTCTCGAAAGGAGAAGGGCATGGACAATCAGAGCTATAACGTACTTTTTATACAGACAGATCAATGGTCTCAGAATTTTATGGGGTATGGAGGATGCAGTGAAATTATGACTCCCACCATTGACCAGCTGGCAAGAGACGGGGTGATTTATACAAACTGCTACAGCACTTGTCCGGTATGTATACCGGCCAGACGGAGTCTGATGACAGGTATGAGCCCCAGAAGCCATGGTGACAGGGTATACAGCGACCGGATGAAGATGCCGGAAGCGAAAACACTGGCCCAGGCATTTTCAGATGCCGGATATCAGACTGTGGCAGTGGGAAAGCTTCATGTGTATCCCCAGAGAAACCGTATTGGTTTTAATGAGGTGATTCTTCAGGAAGAGGGACGCTATGAATTTGGCGTTCTGGACGATTATCAGATATGGCTGGCGGAAAACGGAGCGGTAGGGCAGGAGTTTTCTCATGCTATGGGAAATAATACATATTATACGACTCCATGGCCCCTTGAAAGACGGATGCATCCTACCGTGTGGACTACGGCACAGATGGTGCGGCAGATTCAAAGGAGAGATCCTACACGTCCTTCCTTCTTTTATTTGTCCTATCAGTTTCCACATCCGCCGCTGGTTCCGCTGAAGGAATATCTGGATATGTATAAAGACGAGGATATTACTCTGCCGCCAGCAGGAGACTGGGTTGACGACAGCTTTATCATGAAGGAAATGACAGAATCCGGCAGGCATTACAGCGACAGAGAGATAAAGCTGGCAAAGAAAGCCTATTTTGCCCAGTGTACTCTGATTGATCATCAGATCCGCCTGGTACTGGGAGCGCTGAGGGAAAATGGAATACTGGATAATACACTGATTGTGTTTGCCAGCGACCATGGGGAAATGCTGTTCCAGCATAAGATGGCGGGGAAACGCAGTTTTTATGAAAATTCATCCCATATACCGCTGCTCTTTTCAGGAAAGCCTGTAGCTTCCCTGAGGGGAAAGAAGGATACGCGTCTGGCATGTCTGGAGGATATTATGCCTACCCTTCTGGAATTCTGCAAAATTCCGGTGCCGGATACGTCAGAAGGGGAAAATCTGTTTGGTGAGAGAAAGCGTCAGGTTCTGTTTGGAGAAATAAGCGAGGGGCCAAGAGCTACGCGCATGATCCATGACGGACGCTTTAAACTCATTTATTATCCATGGGGAAACAGAATTCAGCTCTTTGATCTTGAACAGGACCCAATGGAAATGAAGGATCTGTCAGGAAGGCCTGAGGTAAGGCAGATACAGGAAGCGTTGGAAAAGGAACTGATGCAGCAGCTGTACGGAGAAGATGTAAGCTGGATTTCGGACGGAAAGCTGACAGGCGTAGAGGCGCCGGAATACAGGGAAAAGGCAGATTATGGTTTTTCCAATCAGAGGGGGCTTCACTGGCCGGTGGTTATGCCTGTTTCAAAGGATTCGGCTGGAAGCTGACAGGAATGATAAAATAAAAATGATCCATACTAGTCATAAACAGGAGGAAGCCAACATGAAATTCAGTGAAATGCCCTATGAACGGATTGATTTTGATGCTGCCAAAGAGGAGCTTTCCTCTATTATAAAGGCTTTTCAGGAAGCCGGTACGCCTCAGGAACAGATGGAGGTTCACAGACGCTATTATAAGCTGATGGGCCGCATTAAAACCCAGGCTACTCTGGCGGAAATCCGTCACAGTATTGATACCACAGATCCCTTTTATGAGGAAGAGAAAACGTATTACGATCAGGAGCTGCCTGCATTTTCCAACCAGGAGGTGCAGTATAAAAAACTGCTCTTTGATTCTCCATACCGCAGAGAGCTGGAAGAGGTCATCGGCGGCCCTGCATTTAAAAACATCGAACTTGCCGCCAGGTCAGTAAGCAAGGCTGTGATTCCTCTGATGCAGGAGGAAAATGCGCTGGTGACGGAATATGAAAAGCTGCTTGCCAGTGCAAAGCTTGACTGGGAGGGAAAGCTCCTTAATCTTTCCATGATGACGCCATATTTAAACCATGAGGATCGGGAAATCCGGAAAAAGGCGGCTGCAAAGGTGAATGCGTTTTATGAGGGAATTGCAGATCAGCTGGATGAACTGTATGATAAGCTGGTAAAAAACCGTACGGCGCAGGCAAAGAAGCTCGGCTTTGAGACCTATACAGATCTGGGCTACTGCCGTATGAACCGCAACAGCTACGGAAGAAAAGAGGTAGAGCAGTTCCGGGATCAGATTAAAAAGGACTGGGTGCCCTTTGCGGAAAAAATGTGGGAAAACCGCAGGAAGCGTCTGGGTCTTGACACCTTGTACCACATGGACGAGGGCTTAAGCTTCCCGGAGGGAAGCCCCAAACCAACAGGAACTCCGGAGGAGATCTTAAAGAGCGGGCAGAAAATGTATGAGGAATTATCCCCTGAAACCAGAGAATTTTTCGACTTTATGATGGAAGGGGATCTGTTTGATGTATTTGCCCGTCCCCATAAGCAGGTGGGAGGCTATATGACCTATCTGCCGGATTATCAGGCTCCCTTTATTTTCGCCAACTTTAACGGAACCGCCGGGGATGTGGATGTAGTGACCCATGAGTGCGGCCATGCATTTCAGGGGTATATTTCAGGAAAAGATCCTATTATGGAGCATTCCGATATTACGATGGAAACGGCAGAAACCCATTCCATGTCCATGGAGTTTTTCACTAATCCGTGGATGGAGCAGTTCTTTGGCAGCAGGGCCGGTGATTTCTTAAAATCCCAGCTGGAGGATGCGGTAGTATTTATCCCCTATGGCAGCATGGTGGATGAATTCCAGCATATTGTATACGATCATCCGGAAATGACTCCGGCAGAGCGAAAGGATATCTGGAAAAAACTGGAAAAGCAGTACAAACCCCACCTGACATATGAGGAGGAATCTTTCTTTTATGCAGAAGGCGGCTTCTGGCAGCGCCAGCACCATATTTACAGCTTCCCATTTTATTACATTGATTATGTAATTGCCCAGACGAATGCCTTTCAGTATAAGATCTGGATGCAGAAGGACTACAGAGCAGCCTGGAAAAGCTATCTTTCATTCTGTCAGGCCAGCGCTTCCGACTTTTTTACCCGTATGGTAAAGGATGCAGGTCTGGAATCGCCCTTTGAACCGGGAACCATTGGAAGGATCGTGGAGGGTCTGGAGGAAATTTACGGTAAGATGCAGTAAAAAAACATTTTATAAGCAGAATATTCCGGGCAGAAGACGGCACCTGCTGTGCGGCTTCTGCCCTGTTTCTGTCAGGTTTCAGGAAGATATGAGAGACAGGTGAGATATATGAAAGAGCGAAAAGAAGTTCTGGATTATGGAATGACATTTCCCGATGTATACATAGATACCCCCTTTCATGATCCAAACTGGGTGCTCCTTCGATATAAAAAGAACCGCAGGGCCTTTGCCTGGACATACGAGAGAAATGGAGCTATGTGGGTGAATGTAAAGGTGGACCCTCAGTGGAGGGATTTCTGGAGAAATGCCTATCCTTCTGTACAGCCGGGATACCATCAGAATAAGGAGCATTGGAATTCCATCCGGTTAGACGGCACAATTCCGGATGAAACCATAAGGCAGATGATTGGGGAGAGCTATGATCTGATCCGGGAGAAGGGTAAGAGGAGCTTTCATTAAAACAAAAATAAAAAAAAGCAGACTGTCAAAGCCTGGTATGCGGGCTTTGGCAGTCTGTTTTAAATTACACGCTGCTCTGGATAAAGTTATCATATGCCTGCAAATTCCAGGAAGCAGAATCGGAGGAGGAAGCCATATGGTCTAAAAGCAACCGAAAGAGTCTGCGTCCCTCTTCCATGTAGCCTTCTTCAAACAGAAGATTCTTCATTTCTTGAGGATCTTCTGTTTTATTATACAATTCAAAGAAGAATTCCTCATGGTAGGTATCTACGATCAGCTTCATGGAACCGTCTACCACACAGCGCTGGCAGCTGCCCAGACAGGCATTTCCGTCATACTGGATGAAAACAGGACGGGGAGGCAGTTTGCAAGCTCCATCAAGCAGGGGTAGGAGAGAGCGTCCCTCTGTTTCTAACTCCGGTTCGATTCCAAGGTATTTACAGAGTGTGGGGAGCAGGTCTATGTGGCTTACATTGTCGGAGATGCTTCTGGTTTCATCGGCAGTCATACCGGGCAGGTGAAGGTACAGAGGCACCCTGGCAGATTCCTGATACATGCACATTTTCTGGAAGAGCCGGTGGGAGCCAAGCATCTCACCGTGGTCTGAGGTGAAGATAAACAGACAATCCTTATAGATGTCCTGCCGCTTTAGCTCATCTATAATCTGGCCTACACAGTGGTCTAAGAGGGAAACAAGGCCCAGATAAGTACGCCAGCTTTCATGCCACTCTTCCTTTGTATAATGGCTTCCCAGAGCTCCGGTTACATTGTAGAGCTGGAGCGGAGACTGATGGGGATACCAGTTACCCACATTTTCCGGGAGCGTCACATCATAGGGAGCATATTTGGAAAACCATGGATCCGGGATCTGGAAGGGCGGATGGGGAGCTAAAAACATGGCGCTTAAAAATACGGGTTTTGAGAGGTCGCGTTCCTTTAGGCCACGTACCGCTGCTTCAGCGAAATATCCGTCAAAGTAAAAGTTTTCTCCGGGTTCGTAGCAGCCGGTATTTGCGTTGGAGCAGGTGGTAGCAATGGTCTTCGTTCGTCCAAGCATTTCCGGCACAAGGCAGCGGAAGGAAGGGCCTCCGGGCATGGGTTTTCCGTTCGCCTTTAAATAATCCTTATAGGTTTGTTCGGTGGTCAGCCACTGAGTTTTTGTATCCGGACGATGCTCTAAAGGGGTTCCTTCAACAAACAGATGCTGTTTTCCGCTGTGGATACAGTCCCAGCCATTGTCTTCCATGATTTCATAGAGGTTTCGTATGCCTTTTTTTACATATCCTGCCGCAGCATCGGCCTCTTCCCAGGGATTAATCAGGCTTCCGGTGGTATTAGGGCACATACCGGTAAACATGGAGCCTCTGGCAGGTACGCAAAGAGGGCTGGCACAGTAGGCGTTTTCAAAGGTAATGCTTTCATGGGCCAGCTGATCCAGATAAGGGGTATAGCCTTTGCCAAGCACATCATACCGGAGTTGATCCGCACAGACAAAAATAATATGAGATTGTTTCATAGTCAGTCCTTTCAGACCGGATTGGATACCAGTCAATTTTTTTGAGAAGGCAGGTGAAAAACGTGAGGAAAAATCTCACTTTTTTGCCAGAAAAAACAGGTTTGTCTGCTATGCTTTAAACACACACAGAAGCCTGATTTGAGAGAAGTATATATCAGAAACAGGATTCCATCAATGGCACTTTTTTGTGAAATGATAGATATTTGCATTGAAAAAATTCCAGACTAAAAAAGCGCAAAAAATGTCACTTTTATGTAAAAAAAGTAAATGCAAATATAGGCAAAAGCTCGGAAAACCAAGAAAATACAGGGTTTTTAGAGAACTCAAAAAATTGTTATTTTGCATTTAATTGGATATTGTGTATTTTTTGTGTCCATGCTAGGATTTACCTGTACAGCAGTGAGCCAGTCACAATGATCTGTCAGGTATCGTCCAGCCGCTGACAGGGCTGGGGCTTTTACCAGACTTCACAAAAGCTGGCAGAAATAATGCAAATTCAAGAGGGATAAAAGAAAGAAAAAATTAAAAGGAGAGGTTACATGAAAAAGCAGAAATTGATGACAACAGGCTTTCTGGCGGCAGCCCTGGCGCTTTCATTTACCGGTGTCTGCTATGCAGATACTGCGCCTGCAGCTGATACCCAGACAGCTGGACAGGAACAGCCAGGCGCTCTGGCCACAGATGGAAGAGAAATTCTTCCGGCCAACTTTGGAATGCCGTACAGCTTTCCGACAAAGGGACAGCATCCCAGACTGATGTTTACAGAAAAAGATCTGCCGGACATCCGTGCAAACATGTCAAATCAGGAAGGTGCCTACGCCATGAAGGAGCTGCAGAAGCTCTTAGCCCAGGATGTAGATGGTATGCTTCCTGACGAATATGTTTACGATAAAAAGTCCAATCTGGACTACAATACCTTTGCCGTAATCGAGGCATATGCTTTTGACTATGCGGTAAATGGAAACGTAGAAAACGGAAAAAGAGCTGTAGAGGCAGCCAGAAACGTAGTAAATACCTTTAAGTACAGAGAGGGAGCAGCGGATGTAGTTCGTGAGAAGGGCGTATGCATTTTTTTATCTTCTATTGTCTATGACTGGTGCTATCCTCTGATGAGTGCAGAGGACAAGGCTCTCTTTGTAGCCAAGGCAGAGGAATTGGCAGATACAATCAGCGGTATGCAGGGGTGGCCAATGTCCAGGGTGTACTCTGTAAATGGCCACAACGAGGAAACTCATATCAAGAGAGACTTATTATCACTCTCTATTGCCTGCTATGATGAATACCCGGATATCTACAACCATGTAGCCGGCTATATTATGAACGGTCTGGTGCCAACCAAGAACTGGTGGTTCCGCTCAGGCACCTTCCATCAGGGACTGGGCTACAATCCGCTGCGTTTTGGCTGCGATATGTTTTGCTATTTCCTGTTCTACCGGATGAACGGAACCAAGATCTACAGCGACGATATTGCAATGGTTCCCTACATGGAGGTTTACAACCAGAGACCGGACGGACGTTCCTTCCCTGAGGGCGATACAAACGGCGACTCCCTTTTTAAAAAGATCCCGACCTGGGTAAGAGAAGATATGCCGCATCTGCTCTATGCATCCTCCATTTGGGATGACGGCGTGCTAAAGGGTGAGTTCCAGCGCTGCAGCAAGAATTTTAACTGGCTGTACTACAAGAATTTCCACCCGTTGCTTACACCGGTCCGTTTCCTGATTGTAAATGATCCTAATGTAAAACCGGAAACCAGAGAGAATATTCCTCTGACCCGTTTATACGATTCACCGGTAGGCATGATGCTGGCAAGAACCGGCTTCAGTGAAGGAGTAGAGGCGCCGGATATGCTGGTTTGGGCCAAAATCGGTGAAACATATGCAGGAAACCACGCGCATCTGGATTCCGGAAGCTTCCAGATTTACTACAAGGGACAGCTTGCATGGGATAACGGCCGTTACGATTCTTTCGGAAGCGACCATGATGCAAACTACGCAAAGGAAACGATCGCTCATAATTCCCTGCTGATCTATGATCCCGAAGAGGAGATGATTGGATACAAGGTTATCCCAGAACCGCAGAACTCCGGCGGACAGCAGCGAATCGGCAGGCCTTTAGAGACCTTTGAGGATCTGACCAGTGAAGAGGCACATCAGGCAGACCTGTTGGCAATGGAATACGGCGAAGATCCACTGAAGCCGGAATACTCCTACATCAGTGGTGATCTGGCTCCAGGATACGCTGATTATAAGGTATCTGAGGTTAGACGTTCCATGCTCTTTATGCCTACAGGCATTGAAAATAAGCCCGGTATCTTCGTAGTAATGGATAAGGTGACAGCAAAGGATCCTTCCTATAAGAAGTCCTTCCTCCTTCATTCCCTTCAGGCACCTGAGGTAGACGGAAATGTAACTGTAATCAAGAGAGACCAGATTGGCTATAACGGAAAGCTTATTAACCAGACTCTGTATCCGCTGAATCCTGAGATTACCATGATCGGCGGTCCTGAGCGTCAGAACTGGGTGGTTGACAGAAATTATGCACCTAAGGGCGGAAAATATTATTCTAACTACGATCCTGCACAGAGCTCTGAGCATGGCTGGGGCCGTGTAGAGATCAGTCCTTCCACACCTGCCAATACCGATTACTTCTTAAATGTAATGTACGCTACAGATGCAGACAATTTAGAGCCTGTAGATGAAGCAGAACTGATTGAAACAGATGTACTTCTGGGTGCAAGAATTCTAGACAAGGTAACATTCTTTGTAAAGGATAAGGAGCGTTATTCAGGTGAGATGACTGTTACAATTCCTGGAGAAGGCCAAATCGCCGCAGCTCTTGCAGGCATCACAGCCGGAGAGTGGACTATTACTGATGAAAACGGAAATGTTCAGACCAAGACAGCAAAAGAGGAAGGCGGCATCATTTATTTTACAGGTGAAGCCGGAACCTATCATATTCAGAAGAAGTAAAATAAGTTGAGAATGGAGAAAGGTTTTATGAGAAAGAAAATCAAAGCTGCGGCAGTTCTTTCCACAGCGGCGTTCCTGTCCATGTGTGCCTCCCTCGTTTCCTTCGGGTCTCAGGGATGGATACAGGAAAATGGCAACTGGGTTTATTACAATGAAAAAAATGAGCGCGTTACCGAAGCGTGGGTCAAGGATGGAAATTATTGGTACTGGCTGGACGAAAACGGCAATATGGCCAATGACGGACTGCGTCATATTAAAGACAATTACTACTATTTCAGAGAAGACGGCTCCATGGTCAGCGGCCAGTGGGTCAGCGTTGAAAATGAAGAGGTAGCGGCATATGTAGATGAGTATGCTGAGGAAACCGGCATGGTAGAGGGGGAGCCGGTGCGCTACTGGTACTATTTCCAGGAAAATGGCCGTGCTTATAAACGCTCAGACAACGCTTCCTCCGGCTCCATCAGCGTCAAGACCATTAACGGAAAGAAATATTCTTTTGATACCGAAGGCCGTATGCTTTCAGGATGGGTATCTGACGGTGAACGCCAGACGGGAGAGGACGCATGGCAGGAGGCCGATTACTATTTCGGCTCTCCGGATGACGGTTCCTTACATCAGGGCTGGACAAAGATCAATATCCATGTAGATGATCCCGATCTGGATCAGCCGGGAAATGACTACTGGGAAGAGGATCAGGACCGCTGGTTCTACTTCACGGAAAGTGGAAAGAAGCTGAAGGGCAAGCCCGGAGAAGCACGATTTAAAAATATCAATGGAAATAAATACGGCTTTGACGAGCATGGGCGTATGATTTCTACCTGGTATGCAGATCCGGAGTTAATCACTCTGGCAACCTCCAGAACTGAGGCAGCTGCAGATGGAAATAAAACCCTCTATCAGGGTCAGGAGGACTACACTAGAGAGTTCATGTACTTTGGTACACCGGAGTCCGGCGCCAGATATACAAAGGGCTGGTTTAGAACTGTTCCCAGCGAATACCTGCACAAATCCAAGTATGACGACGGCGAAAGCTATATGTACTATGCAGACGGAAACGGAAATCTGTATGCCAACGAGATCCGCACCATTGGCGGAAAAAAGTATGGCTTTGACAGTACCGGCCGTGCAATGAGCGGAATGATCTGTGTGAAAATGGATGATGAGGATTCTACTACTGACATTGAGTACAGCTTTTCTTCCGATAAAGCGCCCGGAGAAGGCCGGGGACCCTATGAGGATGAAAAGACCTTTAACCAGCTGGTAGATGATTATGCAGAGGATTTTGCAAGTCACAGAATGCGTATGTACTACTTTAATGACAAGTTCGGGGCTATGTCTACCGGAAAACAGCAGATTCGTCTGGGTAAGACAGGAGATCCTGTTGAGTTTATGTTTGAGACCAGCGGAAAGTTAAAGGGAGCCGGAGTACACGGCGAGAAGGACGGACGGATTTACAAGGCAGGTATGTTGGTAAAACCGTTAGAAGGCGAGAAATATATCGTAGTCAAAGAGTCCTATGAGACCCTTTCGGAAGATGCTACGGCAGAGGAAAAAGCTGCATTTGCAAAGAGAGATCTGGACGGCGACGGCAAATTAGAGGGTGTAATCGAGCAGATCACTCCGGAGCAGTTTATTTCTGAGGTATGCAATTCCGGTATCTATGATGAAAAGAAAGAACGGACTGTATGGACTGTCCGTTACCAGCCGGAGGGTGTTACATATTATCTGGTAGGTTCTAATGGAGATATTGTAAAGAATAAGAAGAAGGCGGTAGATATTGACGGATATTCCTTCCAGGTAGAAAAGGAAGACATCCTGACCGTTACCGTAGAGGATTAAAACAGGCCAGTACAGGAGAAAGGAAAACAGAGCATGAAACGGCAAGTGAAACAGGGAATGTCCGTGTTATTATCAGCTGCTATGGTGCTGTCAGGCGTAAATGCAGGAAATCTGTATGCGGCTGAAAATGATGACACTGTAAAGACGATCGTTGGCTTTGATGAGCTGGATGAAAAGGTCGCAGTTCAGACGCTGACTGCAGGAGAAGATGATGAAAACGACATCAAATTCCCCAAGAAGATCTGGGCAGATATGATAGTAGAAAAAACAGAAGATGCAGACAAGGAGGAAACCAGGGAGACGGTTGAGACAATAGCCGCTTCTGAGGAGACCGAGGCAGAAGCAGAAGAAACGGAAGCAGAGGTTGAGGAGACTGAGGCGGAGGTAGAGGAGACGGAGGTAGAAGCAGAGGAAACTGAGGCAGAAATCGAAGAAACCGAAGCAGAGGAGGAAGGGATCGAGGCAGAGGTAGAGGAAACTGAGGCAGAGACTGAGGAGACCGAAGCAGTAGCAGAGGAAACTGAGGCAGAGACTGAGGAGACCGAAGCAGAAGCAGAGGAAACTGAGGCAGAGGCCGAAGAAACCGAAGCAGAGACCGAGGAGTCTGAGTCTGAAACCGAGGATTCTGCGGTAGAACTTCCGGAGGAGTCTGAAGAAGCTGAGAGCCAGGATGGACAGGAAGAGGAGCAGACAGAGACAGAGGCTGAAACTGAAGAAACTCTGGAAATGATCGAACTGGTGCCTGCAGCTACTGCTTCTGAGGCTGAAAAGGAAGAAGTCGCAGAGGAAACTGTCAGAAAGACCATCAAGAATGTTGAGTGGGAATTAAACTGGACTGAGAGTACCGAAAGCGAATTTGATCCTTCTGTTCCCGGAACCTATGTATATGAGCCGATTATCCCATCTGAGTATGAGATGGATATGGATGTAGAACTTCCCCAGATTAAGGTTGTTGTGGAGGAAGATGTTCGGGCGGCGAGAGCTGCAGAAATAGTAGTTACGACAGCTGATGAGATGAAGAGAGAGCTGGAAAAAACAGAATTTTCGACAATTCGTGTAAACAGTGATCTTACATTTGATGTAAATACTGAGTTAGGAGCAAATCATATTGTGAAAATTTCTGATGGATATAATCTGACTATAACCGGACAGATTAATTCATATAATGCAGCTGCCAAAAAACTGTACCTTTTAACTCTTCAGGGAGAAGGGATAATTGAAATTAATAAAAGCAGTGACCGTCTAAGAGGCAGGGTTTATATAGGTGGAAGCGATAGCGATAGTCTTACTGTTAACATAGACGATAACGGAGGAGTACGGATTGATGAGATGAAAATCTCAACAGGCGCTGAGGTGGTAGTAAAATCTCCTAAAGGTATCGATGGAGCTAAGGGAAGCCTTACAATAGAAAACGGAGGCATCCTTATCGGAGAAAATGGAGGAAGCATTGAACTGGCGAAAAACTATAATATAACCGGAGCTGCAGGCCTCTTCAATGACCAGGGTAAGCTGCTTGAGAAAGATGCTAAGGTGACAGTAGCAGATGTTGCAGCGGTGCCTGCCGAAGGTCAGCTGACTGCTGGTACATATGTCTGGGATGGAAATGTATTTTCTAAGGCAAAGCCAGAATATGTTCCCGATGGTACAGCGTCTACAGAGGAAGAACTGATAAAAGAGTTGGAATATGATAAATTTTCTGAGATTGTTATAGATAAGAATATTACGCTGACAGAAAATATCACCATGACAGCCAATCACATTTTAAGCATCCCTGAGGGGCTTACTTTGACGCTGACAGGAAAGATTGATACTGCCAAAGCTGCTCTGACTCTTACAGGAGAGGGAATGGTTAGGGTTCAGGGTGCACAAGACAGCCTGATGGGAAGAATCTATATTGGTGAAGAAAAAAAGACAAATGGTATACATATTCTTCTGGAAAAAGATGGGGGAATTGTACCGAATGGAGAATTAAAGATTCGCAATGGTGCAATTGTAGAAGTAAATTCAACGGTTGGCATCACCGGAAATAGTGGTAAAATGCTTGTTATTGAAGAAGGAGGCCACCTGCGCGGTACAGAAGGTGCAGGCATTGAGATGGCTTCCGGACTTAAAGTAACTGATACAAGCGGAGTATTCAGTGATCAGGGCAAAGCATTTACTACCAAAGACCAGATTGTAGTAGGCGCTTCCAGTGATACACCAGCAGACAACCAGCTGACCGCCGGTTCCTACATCTGGGATGATGCTGCACAGAAATTTGTAAAGGCAGCTCCTGATCCGCTTCCAACAACTTCTTTCGAAAATGGCGTGCTGATCTGTTCTGAGCAGGATGGCAAGGGCCAAGGAGCTGGTGGCGGCACCAGCTGGCAATGGGATGCAAAGAATAATACACTAAACATCAACAACCGTTTCGTAGGGGCGAAGCAGATCATATTTGCAAAGAGTGAGCCAGCTACTTTAAGAGTCAACGGCAATGTAGAGCTGAATCCAGATGCAGGAAAGTCTGCTATAACCTCTGCAGGAAACTTAACACTCCGTATTGATAAGCCAAAGAATGAAAATGAACGTACTCCTATACTTACCGTACATGGTTCTATTGAAAGTAAGGGAAATGTAGAACTGCTTAACGATACTCAATTACTTATGGAAGGAAACAATGCATTACTTAATGCAGAAGGTAATCTGACACTCAGATCAACTTCTAATGTTACCATAAAGAACGAGGATGGCACTCCGGCTATTAAAACAGGTGGAACCATTACTGCCAAGGATCAGTCTGTTATAAAGGCAGAAAGCACCAGCGCAGATTCTGCTATTTGGGCTGTTGGAAAGATTGCTCTTGGTGGAACAGCTGCTGTAACTGCTGTAAACCATGGGGATGGTTCTGCTATGAGTTCAGCTCCTCAGATTTATGAAAATGCAAGAATCAGCGCCAGCACTTCTCCTCAGGGACGTCCGGGTGTAGAGTATGATCCGGTAAATATTGCAGACTACAAATACATCAAAGTTCGTGAGAATGTAGAGCTTCCGGCTGATCCTACCGTAGATGATATCGCAAAGATGGCTGATTCTGTCAATCCGGAAGATTTGGATGCAGTAGATGATCTGATCGCTCAGATCGATAAGCTGGATGCGGATGAAAAGAAGGCTCTTTCTTCCCAGACTTTGGAAAAGGTAGATGCCCTGCTTCAGGAAGCAACAGGAATTGTTCCTGAGCTTGAATTCGTTGACAACTCAGGTGCAGCCTCCAATATGCAGATTCAGCCGGAGAACACAAAAATCATGGGGGCTCTGGTAGCTGCTGGTCTGGATACCAACGCTATGGGCAAGAAGGTAGAATTTAAGGTAACCCAGGTTGAGAATGCAGAAGGCGTATATACGACTGCTGTATGTGAATTCCTTGTAGACGGAGTGAAGCAGGAATTTGATTTCCCTGTAACAGTTTACTTAGGACTTCCGTCCGCTTATTTCCCATTAAGCGAGGATCAGATTCACCAGACAGGAAACGGCATTGACCGGTGGTTTGATTTTACCTATGATGGAGCAAATAATGCAGCTGTATTTGTAGTAGACGAGCTTTCTACCTTTAACATAGTACGCAAGGGTTCGGGAATTAAGCCTCCTGCAGGTGGCGGTGGTGGAAGCCATGCCAGCGGAGGTGGAAGCAGTTCCGGTGGCGGCCGCGGCGGTGCGACAGTTGGCGGCCCAGGTGCAGGCAGTGCATCTTTAGCATCAGGCAGATGGATTCAGGATGAAAAGGGCTGGTGGTATCAGTACAATGACCAGACCTATCCAAAGGATGGCTGGTTCCAACTGGGAACAGCAGGCGATTGGTACTATTTCGACAACAACGGTTATATGGCTACAGGATGGATTTTAAACAACGGAAAGTGGTATTATCTCAGTGCGGCAGAAGACGCAGCTCAGGGTAAGATGCTTACCGGCTGGCAGTTCATTGATGGAAAATGGTATTACTTAAATGAAGTATCTGATGGTACAAGGGGAGCCATGGTGACCGACGCATGGATTGGAGAGTATTATGTAAATAAAGATGGTGTCTGGGATAAAAATGTAAAACGTAAGTAATCGGACGTTACGAACAATAAAAGAATGGATGAAGCATTTCTTAAGGATTTGTTTCATCCGTTCTTTTGTGTCGGTGTGCTTCGGATAGATTTTTCAAAAATGATTTGGAAAATAAACTTTTTATGTTATAATAAAAAAGGGTCATTTTTTAAATAGATCCGGTACTTGTATATAGAAAGGTATCGTGATTCGATGAAAAAGAGAAAATATTTGCAGCGATTGGCAGCGCTTGTGCTTTTAGGAGTCATCGTTCCGGCTGTGTTGGCATTTAATATTTTTTTAGGATATTCATTAAAACAGTGGGTGCGTTCCAATGAGGATGTTTATGACAGCCTGTTAAACACCTATGTTACACTTCTGGACAAAAAAATACAGGATCTGGAAACGTTTGCTGCAAAGATCAGCGCCAGGAGCCGGTCTCATGACAGTGTGCTTTCTGTAGGAGGAGATTCCTTTGCAGATGATCCGTTTGAGGTATACCAGGCAGTTCGGGAACTGAACGAACGGTATGAAAATAATTACGTTACGGAGTGGGGAATCTATTTTTACGACAGTGACAGGATTATTACGCCCAGATATTCCTATACTCCGGAAAATTTTATTTACAAATATACGGGAAAAAGCATGGAGGAGGCAGCCTGCGCAGACTTTTTTTCGGATACCAGGTATTCTAAACGGGAGATGATATTTGCTTCTACGGATCCGGAAGAAATAAATAAGGGGTATCTGATGTTGGGAAGCTGTACGAGAATTGGCCAGACGGCAGATCCGGCTCTGATTTTCTGGATTCTTTCTCCGGAGGATATCAGCAAATCGCTTATGGTGGTTGGCGGAGAGGGTATTACTTATTATCTGAAAAATCAAGAGAAGGGCGATGTCCTGCTTTCCTGGGGAGATGCTCCCGGGGAAGATGCCGGTCAGATTTTATCATTGGATTCATGGGAGGAGCGTTCCGGGGTAAAGCAGAAAGTAAAGTATGACATCCAGAGCGCTTATCCTCAGCTTTCCATTACGGCCTATATATCAGAAAATTCTTTTCAGGATCATATTATAGACTGGTTTGGCAGCATGAAGCTCATTCTGGTTGTCATGATGGTTGTACTGATTCTGATCGGACTCGGTATTTTGTATATTTCCTATAAACCAATCTACGAGCTGACCAATGAACTGGATTACGAAGGAGGAAGCGAATTTGATATCATTCGTCACAGACTGGGAGACCAGGTGGCGCGGATCAATGAACAGCATATGCTGATCCTGGATCTTCTGATCGAACATTTGATTCATGGCGTACCCATCAGCATGAAGCAGATGACACAGCTTGGTATTGTCGAGGGAATGAAATACTACTGTGTATTTTTATTGGAAGGATATTCCTATCTAAACAGTGAAGTAGAAAAACTTACAACGGATATTGAGTCAAAACTGAGGCTGCGGATGTTCGTGACAGACTGGCGGGAAGAAAACAGCAGTATTGTGATTGCATTCCTGAAGGACGAGGACATTTCCGGTCTTCAGGAAAAGCTGGAGCTGTGGCTGCGGGAACAGCGGGGAGAACAGTGTACGCTGTATACGGGAAAAGTGTATGATAAGCTGGAGAATATTCAGCTGAGCTTCCGTTCCTGTATTGAACAAATGAAAAAGAAAAATGGCAGGAAGCAGAAAGAGAAGTTGGATGCCAATACCCTGAGCCCTAAAAAGGAGCAGCAGAAAAAGCTGCTGGAGGAAATCCTGGCATATTTAGAGGATAATTACCGAGATTCTAATTTAAGCCAGATCCAGGTGGCAGATTTGTTTCATATGTCCAACTATACCCTGAGCCGTTTGTTTAAGAATCAGGTGGGAGTGGGATTTTCCGAGTATCTTGCTGCAAAACGGTTGGAGCATGCAAAAGAATTGCTGCTTACTACATCCTATCCTGTAAAAGAGGTTGCAGCTATGTCCGGTTTTGCCAATGAGAACTATTTCTCAAGAACGTTTAAATTATATGAAGGGATTTCTCCATCCAATTTCAGGAGCCGATAAATAACATTTCCCGGGTCAAAACAGATGACCCGGGTGTTTTTTTGCAAAAAAGTATGCAAAAAAAGTGGGGTGCAAAAAACAAAACGCCTTTTTTAGCGACACAAATAACAGAAATAAACGAAATGCACAAAAAGATACTTCCATATTTTGCGGAAAGGGCATTTTGACGGTATGATACAAAAATTGCTTCTTGTGAGTTGGAAAAAATGATGGTAATTTGTATGTGCAAAGCAAATCGCTGAAAAAAATCAAAAGAAAACCAGAAGGAGTTGCAAGAAGGAGTGAAGGTATGAAGGGATTGTTTAAAAAAAGAAATACGAAGGGACAGTCAGCAGTATCGCTGAGAGAGTCCAGCAGAATGCTGGGATCAAGGATGTGGAAAAGCCGCGATTACTATCTTATGCTGCTGCCGGCGATCATCTATGTGATCATGTTCAGTTATGCCCCCATGTATGGACTGCAGATCGCATTCAAAAATTACAAGGTATCACTGGGAGTTGCAGCAAGCCCCTGGATCGGTTTCCAGAACTTTATCGACTTTTTCCAGAGTTATTATTTTGTAACATTGATTAAGAACACACTGGTTCTTTCCTTCTATACATTATTAGTTGGATTCCCAATCCCGATTGTCATTGCATTGATTCTCAATGAGATGAAAGGGAAATTTAAAAAGTTTACACAGACGATTTTATACGCGCCGCATTTTATTTCTGTGGTCGTATTAGTAAGTATTCTGAACGCTATGCTGTCTCCATCCCAGGGTGTTGTAAACACGATTATGGAAATGCTGGGAATGGAACGGAATTACTTCATGGCAAATCCTGATTACTTCCCTCACCTGTATGTATGGTCTGGCGTATGGCAGGGAATGGGATGGGGTGCGATCATCTACCTGGCAGCATTGTCCGGTGTAGATCCGACCCTTCATGAAGCAGCTGACATGGATGGAGCTACAAGACTTCAGAAGATCATCCACATTAACATTCCGGTGATCCTTCCTACGATTATTATCATGCTGATCCTTCAGGTTGGAAAGATTGCATCTGTAGGATATGAGAAAGTATATCTGATGCAGAACAGTATGAATATTGAGACTGCTGAGATCATCTCTACTTATGTATATAAGAGAGGTATTTTAAACAGCAACTACAGCTTCTCAGCAGCAGTTGGATTATTTAACAACGTAGTAAACGTGATTCTTGTATTATGTGCGAATGCATTTGCTAAAAAAGTAAGCAAGACAAGTCTGTTCTAAACAGGAAGAAAGGGGAGTATAGAGACATGAAAATCCGAAAAAAAATCAAACCGTTTGATATCCTGGTCTATGCAGTCGGTATTTTTCTGATCCTGATCGTAGGTTATCCATTGATTCTGGTTTTATCCAACTCCGTCAGTTCGCCGGAGATGGTTGCCAGCGGGCAGGTACTGCTTTTCCCGAAGGGCTTTACCCTGGAAGGATATAAGGCAGTATTTGAAGACAGCAGTATTTTAACGGGATATGCAAATACAATTTTTTATACCGTGGCGAAAACATTCGTTGCATTGGTGATTACATTGCCGGCCGGCTATGCGCTGACAAAGAGCAAGGTGCCCGGAAACAGATTATTTCTGGCTATGTTCATGATTACCATGTATTTCTCAGGAGGTCTGATCCCTACCTTTTTACAGGTACAGAAATACGGACTTTACAACACCAGAGCAGCTATCATTTTATTAGGAGCGTTCAGTATGTACAACTGTATCATCTGCCGTTCATTCTTCTCTTCAATTCCTCACGAACTGGAGGAGGCAGCAGAAATTGACGGATGTACGCCCATGAGAACCTTCCTCCAGATCATTCTTCCGTTATCTAAACCTCTGTTAGGCGTTATGGTATTATATGTAGCAGTTGCGCAGTGGAACGCATACATGGATTGTCTGATCTATATTCAGGACGATTTCAAGCAGTCTCTGCAGGTAGTGCTTCGCCGGATCCTGGTTCTGGCACAGTCTGCAACACTGATGGAGGATGCCGGCGAATATGCAGCAGCTATGGCAGACCGTGAAGCACTGTTAAGATATTCTGCAATGGTAGTTTCTTCTGTACCGCTGCTGGTGGTTTATCCGTTCCTGCAGAAGTACTTTGATAAAGGAGTTATGATCGGTTCTGTAAAGGGCTGATTAATAACTGGCCAGAAAAATAAAATGATTTCATATACATAATGAATTAAAGAAGGGAAAAGCGTAATGAAGAGAAGAACATTAGCAACTGTTTTAGCAGCATCCATGCTGATGACAGCATGCGGCGGTTCCACACCACAGGATGAGGGGAAGAAGGCCGATGCTCCAGCAAGAGTTCCGGTAGAGAATTATGTTCCTACCTATCCAATCGTTGAAGAACCAATCACTGTAACCGGTCTGGTAGTAGGCCGTGACTTAAGTGTCAGCGAGGACAGATTGGTATGGGAGAAGGTAGAAGAGGTAACAGGAATCAATATTGAGTGGATCAATATTGATGCAGAGTCCCTGTCTACTTATCTGGCAGGTAATGACTGGCCGGACTTCCTTCATACAGATGAGCTGACAAGCAGCCAGGTAGCTGATTATGGTGTTGTAGGAGGCAGATTTGTAAACTATCTGGATTATCTGGATATTATGCCAAACCTGGCACAGACCTATAAGGATTATCCTGAGGCGTTGGCAACCTCTACTCAGTTAAATGGCGAAGTATACAACCTGTTTCAGGTTGGCGGACCAACTTCTACAGGTACAACTACAAGACCTCATGTAAGAATGGATGTTTTAGCGGCAGCAGGCATTACAGAAATGCCAAAGACAGTTGACGAGTTTTACAATCAGCTGGTGACTCTGAAAGAGAAGAACGGAGATCCCAGCCTGATTTTGGACAAGAGATTTGATACAGGTATGCTTCCGATGCTGTTTGCTGCATTTGGTCCTCAGCACAACCTGAACATGGATGTAACTTCTGAAGGCAAGGTAATCTACTCCCGTGTAACCGATCAGATGAAGCATTACTATGAGTTCCTGCACAAGTTATATGAGGAGGAGCTGATGAACCGTGAGTGGCTGACCTTAGATGATACTGCACTGGATCAGCTGGCAAAGTCCGGAAAGGTTGCGTATCCTACAGCCGCTGCTGTTCAGAAGCTGTCTAAGGAGGATATTGGCGGTGACTGGAATAATCTGGGAACGTTGGCTCCTCTGACCAGTGAATATGACAGCACACAGACTCTGGCTGGCCGTGTTGACTACAGGGCAGTAGCAGGTATGTATATCAACAGTGAGAGCCCATATATCGAAGAGCTGTGTAAAATGTTTGATATCGCCTTTGCAACAGAAGAAGTAGCAGAAGGAACAGGTTTATATGGTCAGGCCTTCACCTGGGGATTTGAGAATACGGACTGGGTATTAAATGATGACAATACCTACGATCAGATGGTTTCTGATGAGTTTGGTTCTTTCTCTGAATATCAGGAGCAGGTACTCAGATGGAAAGACCTTGGCCGTGCAGATAAATTTGGTTCTGCAATTACTTCTACAGAGGGCAACTCTCAGGCAAGACAGAAGGGCTATGTAGAAAATGTAATTCCTTACCAGATTACAGAAAACATTTTCCCTGCAGAGCCGCTGGGAATCCTGAAATTCTCTGAGGATGAGCAGTATGTGATTGACAACAAATATGCAGATATCACACTGTATGTAGATGAGATGCAGGCAAAGTTCATCACCGGTGTAGCAGATATCGATGCAGAGTGGGATAACTATGTTGCCACCTGTGAGAAGATGGGTCTGAATGAGGTTCTGGAAGTTTACCAGGCTTCTTATGACAGATGGAATGAAGCGTTAAATGCAGCAAAATAAGCAGAAAAAGTGCTCTGTGTTTTCACAGGGCACTTTTTAGAAACAGCTGTTTTGAGAGCTGAATATGTGAGGAGAAATTTCGTAAATGCAGAAAAATATAGCATTATTTGTATTGGATCAGCTGACCTGGAGGGCTCTGCCCGCGTATGGAAATCCCTTTGCCCATACACCAAATATTGACAGAATTGCCAGGGGAAGCTTAATGATTGACGGCTGTTACACCCCATGTCCTCTCTGCCAGCCTGCAAGAGCGTCTTTCTGGTCAGGCCGGTATCCTCATGAAACAGGGGTGCTTTCAAATGGAAAGCTGTGGCCGGAAACAGGGATCCGGGAGGATCTGCCTACACTGGGAGACTTGTTTTCAGACGCAGGATGGCAGACGGTCCATTTTGGAAAGACGCATGATCAGGGAGCGCTCAGAGGCTTTGAATGTGAACCGGAAAAAGAACGTTTGCTTCCCGTGAAGGATGAGGCATTTCCGCTGAATGTGGACAGCTTCAGAGATGTCTATACCGCAGAGGCTGCCTGCCGTTTTCTGGATAAGCGCCAGGATGAACGCCCCCTCTTTATGATAACGGATCTGGTGAATCCTCATAATATCTGCGGCTGGGTGGGAGCAAATAAGGGAGTGCATGAAAGCAGGGAGTGTGACGCCCCACTTCCGCCTCTGCCGGAAAACTTTGTATTTGAGGATATTGAAAACCGTCCTGCAGCTATTCGTTATATTTGCTGCACCAACAATCGACAGGCTCAGGCAGCCGGATGGACACCGGAGAATTTCCGGGAATACTTAAGGGCGTATTATTATTATCTGTCCATGGCAGACCGTTCCGTGGGACAGGTTCTGGACTGTCTGGAGCAGCATGGCTATACACCGGAAAATACGCTGTTTGTGCTGATGGCAGATCATGGGGACAGCATGGCTGCCCATGGACTGGTGACCAAGCAGGTGAATTTCTATGAGGAAATTACCCGGGTACCGATGATCTTTAAAGGACCTGGGGTACAGTCGGGCAGACGGGAAGGCATTGCATCCCTGTTAGATCTGTTCCCGACGCTGTGCGACTGGGCGGGCATTCCAGGGCCGGATGGCCTGCAGGGAGTCAGCCTGAAGGATACATTGACCGGAGAGGAGCTTCCAAAGCGGAAGTATGTAGTCAGTGAATGGCATACAGAGTGGGGCTACACGGTTTCTCCCGGACGTATGCTTCGAACAGACCGTTACAAATATACAAAATATGTAGAAGACGGGGCAGAAGAGTTATACGATTTACAAAAGGATCCCTTTGAAAAGAAGAATGCGGCTAAAGATCCTTCTTATGCGGACGTATTAGAGGAAATGCGGCAGCTGCTTTCGGAGCATGAAGTATTGACAGAGGACCCCTTTGAAAGGCTGCCGTGGAAGGCTGATAAGCGTTGGAGAAGCCATCCGGCAGGCTATCAGAATCACCATGGAATTGCAGCACCGATGGCGAAGAAACAGGCAAAAGGAGAGTAGGATATGACAGTCGAGATGAAAGATATTCTGAAAGATGGAATTACCGTGAAAGAGGTACTTGAAAATCTGAAAAAGCGGGAGAAGCAGTTCAAAAAGGGCTGTACTTTCAAGGAAAGAGGGGAGATCATCCGCAGAGAATTTCCGGATATTTATGAGAATATTATGGAAAAGGCAGAGCAGAACATTAAGGGCATGGCGATTCTTCCCGGTTCTCCCGATTATCATTTTATCGGCAATCCGGTAAAGTGGAAGGAAAATGTTTACAATTACGACGAGTACACCTATCAGCTTCACAGGATGGTACACTGGAGAAATATGGCGGAGGCTTATTCCTTTACAGGCGAGGAACGCTTTGCCAAAAAGATTATCGAAGAATTTTATCAGTGGGTGGAGGAATGTCCCTGCCAGCCTGTTTATAAGGAAGACGGAACACTGGCGGTAGAGGATTTTGGCGGCTGTGCCTGTAATCAGGGAATCTGGCGTTCTCTGGAGATCGGTATCCGTATGTACCGTACCTGGCCTTATATCATCCATCATTTAATGGATGGCGGCTTTATTGATGAGAAGTTTCTGGAGGTTTACCTTCGCACGCTTTATATCCACGCGCAGGTGCTGTATCTGGTAACTCCCATTATCTGGCCCAAGGCAGATCACAACCACTATCTGATGGAGAACAACGGACTTTTATATTTGGCCTGCATGTTTCCGGAATTTAAGGATGCAGAGCTTTGGAAAGAACATGCCTTAAAGGAGATGGAGCGGAGCATCGACGCTCAGGTGACAGTAGGCGGAGGCCAGATCGAGGGCTGTGCTTCCTACCACAACGGCTGCACTTACTGGTTTGCGCTTCCGGTGCTTTTGGCAGATCAGTACGGCTTTGAGGTATCAGAGCATTATCAGGAAATGCTTCGAAAAATGCTGATATATTCTGTTCATGCCACCAGGCCCTGCGGCGGCAACAGCAACTGGGGAGACAGCAATACCTACACAGGAACCATGTCCATGGGCGCCTTCTGTTATTACCTGGCTTTCAAGGACGCGGCCTATATGAAGAATGCCGTTTATTACTATGGAATGGATGCTCTGCTGGCTCAGATGGCAGGACAGATCTGGGAGGTACCGGATCTTTATGACCTGTCTAAGCAGTTAAAGGAAATGGGAACCAAGGGATGTCAGCCAAAGCTTGACACTGTCAACTGGCAGAAGGGCTTAAAGCAGGCCTTCCTTCGTACCGACTGGTCTCATGATGCTCTGTTTGCCATGTTTGGCTGCCGTACCCCGATTCAGAATCTTCATGCCCATATGGATCCTGCGGGCTTTGAGTTTACGGCTTATGGCCGTCTGCTCCTGGCAGATCCGGGCGTATATCATTATAAGAATGATGAAAAGAGAAAGAATCTGAAATCCGTTCACTGGCACAACTGTCTGACCCTGAACCATCAGGACCCCTGGGAGTATATCGCAAGCTGGGCCTATGGAGACCAGAAGCCGGGTGATATTTTAAATGTAGCAAAGGATGAACGGCTTATTTATGCCGTAGGCGAGCACCATAACTATGAGCCGGCAGTACATAAGCGCGCAGTCTCTATTGTAGACGGAAAAATGCTGGCAGTGATGGACGTTTTAGATCAGGTAACAGCAGACAGCAGCGTACAGATTAATTTCCACATGAATTCTCCAGCGGCTAAGGTAAATTCGGAAAAATCCTTTGCCGTGACCCTGGACGAGGGAGCCAATGTAGGTGTTTACGCAGACCGCCGCTTAAAGCCCAATCTGATCCCTGCAAAGATCTCCATGAGACCGGATGCATGGCATGACAGTGTGATTGTGCGTTTTGAGGCAAATCATCTGGAGGAGGGTAGACACGCGTTCCTGACTGTGGCATATCCGGCACCTGCCGGTATGAAGGCAGTGGAGGTGACCAGTATTTCCAGCGAATTTGCAGAGGATGGAAGCGTACATTTCCATTTTGAGGCAGATTCCATGAAGTATGAGCTGGTGCTTTCCGGCAGTGAGCTGAAAATTTTTTAATGGAGGAGGAAAAAGTGAGAGCAATTCCTGTAGATGAACGCATCATCACAGATGAAGAGGTCTTTTCTGCCCTTGATCTTACCTATCCGGGATTGGAAAAGGTGAAGACGGCTTTAGATGCCGGGGATATGGAGCTGGCAAAAAAGGAGCTGGTGCATTATTTTGAAACAAGAACCAATGTCCGCTATTATTATGATTACCGCGCACTCCCATTAAGACCGGTGGATACTGACTCAAATCCCTATCTGTTCCAGTCCTCCATGGGACTGAAGGGAAGCTTAAAGGAATTTACGCTGTTTGCCGGAGAGAAGATGCTGCAGCACATTTATGTCCGCCCCGGCCGGGAGCGCAAAGAAATGGATCTGGGCGAAAATTATGAAAATCTGCCTCATTTTAACTATTTTGAGGATCAGGGGAAGAAGCATCGTACCACTCTGGACATTTTTGTGAGAGGAATTTTTGCAGAATATTTCAGCATTTTTTATCACGAAACCGGAGACAGAAGGGCGGTGGACTTCGCAGAGGAATTCTTCCGGATATTCTGGGAGACCTATCCGTTGTTAGTGGCTTATACAGATCCCGATAGTTCTTATTTTTCCAGGATCGAAGAGAGGGATGTAATGAGCGTGGGCTGGCTGGCCTTAAACTACATCAGTATGCTTTATACCAGACTTCCCTATGAGATGCATACGGAAACAGCCTTTGAGATGATCAAACATCTGTGGTTTTTAGGCTTCCAGTTCCGAAGATTTGATACAGATGGATACAGAAAGCATAACCATCATCTGTGGGAACGGGGAATCGTGCCATTTATACTGGGAACCATGTTCCCGGAGATGCCGGAGCTGGCCGGCATGAAGGACCGAGGAGCAGAGATGGTCCGGATGCATATTCTGGATGATTTTAATGAAGAGGGGGGATATAATGAGCACAGTATCCCCTACTGGTGCGGAGCGGCTCTCTCAGAAATGATCTGTAGGAGTGTTTATATGGCGCGGCTGAATGAAGAAAAGCTGCTGGATGAGGACACTCAGAGCCGGATCGGCAAGAGCTTTGATATTCTGGCCCAGATCAGTGCGCCGGGAGACTGTTATCCGTCCGTAGGCGATAACGGAGGTTCTTCCATCAATCCGGTGCTTCAGTCCGGAGCGGCTGCCCTTAAAAACCGGTACTGCGAAGAGCTTCTGGAATACCGCCTTGGAAGAAAAGAGGGAGAGAACCATGAGATCCCTCTGGATTACTGTAATGATAAGACAGGATTTTTCTGTTCTAAGAGCAGTTTAAAGAACGATGCCAATTACATTCTCATGTCAGCTAAGGTAGACTGCGGAACGGTGGGACATAACCATATGGATCTGCTTTCCCTGTTTATCAATGTACACGGACAGGAGATGATCGGTGAACCCTACTCCAGGGGCATCTACCAGAGCGCCTGGCCTGGCTGTGAGCAGAGGGGCTATATGTATAACATGAGCTCCCACAATACAGTTCTTGCCTACGGCGAACCCATCCAGCCGGACTGCATGTTTGCGTCGAAATGGGGCGTGATCCGTCCCAATACACCGGTCACACGCTTTGAGACAGAAAAGGAGGGCTGCTATGCGGAGGCCTGTCACGACGGCTATACCCACTGCAGACATATCCGAAAGATCCTGTCCTGCCGCAGCAAAGGCTTCCTGATCCGCGATGAAATAATGGGAGGCAACCGGATTGAGAAGGCTCATATTCAGCGCTGGCATCTGTTTGCGGATGTAAACTGGAAGCAGATGAACGATCACACTGTTCTTCTGGAAAAAAATGGAGCAAAGGCCCTGCTTCTCTGGGGCGGAACCCCCACACTGTGTTTCTGGAGGAAGAAAGAATTAAGCCCGCTGGTGGTGAAGAACGAAGAGGATCTGGCGACGGTTATTGATGCAGAATTTATGGCAGATTCCTTTATTCCGGCAGGAGGGCTGGAAACGGTAGCTCAGGATCTTCTGGTGCTGGATGTGACCGAAGGAATGTTTAAGATGGAACAGATTGACGAGCTGTGCGGCCGGATGATGAATGACGCGCAAAACGGCAGACTGGCAGAGGCGCTGGCACAGTTTGCACAGATGAAATAAGAGGAGGAAAACTATGGAAAAGTATCTGGAAGAGTTATTGCAGAAAATGGATCGTAAGATCGAAGCGGAGTGTGAGCGCCTGGGGGACAAGCTTCCCTACTGGACCACAAACGGAATGTATGAGACCGACTATGCTGAAAAAGACATTTATTGGTGGACCAACGGATTCTGGGCCGGACTTTTATGGAAAATGTACCACGCTACCGGAAAAGAGCTGTATAAAGAGCGGGCAGAGGTTATGGAAAAGCATCTGGACAAGGCGCTCCATGGCTTTATAGGACTGCACCATGATACCGGCTTTATGTGGCTTCACAGCGCTGTGGCAGATTACCGTTTGACCGGATCGGAGGAGTCTAAGATCAGAGGCCTGACTGCTGCCAGCGTACTGGCCGGAAGATATAATCCCCAGGGAAGATTCATCCGGGCATGGAATCCTGAGTGTGTAGAAGAGGGACAGGACTGCACCGGCTGGATCATCGTGGATTCCATGATGAACATTCCTCTGCTTTACTGGGCTTCTGAGGAATTAAAGGATCCCAGATATTATTACATTGCAAAAAATCATGCAGATACCGTTAAGAGAACTCTGGTAAGAGAAGACGGCTCCTGCGGTCACATTGCCTGTCTGAATCCTGAAAACGGAGAGCTGGAAGAAATTCTTCCCGGACAGGGATATTCAAACACCTCCTCCTGGTCCAGAGGACAGTCCTGGATTTTATACGGCTTTGCATTGTCCTACCGCTACACGAAGGATCCGGAGTATCTGGATATTGCAAAACGCACCGCCCATTATTTCATCTCCAATATTGCCCTGACTGATTACGTTCCGCTGTGCGACTTCAGACAGCCTGCCGAACCGGCTTATCTGGATACCTCAGCCGGACTGTGCGCAGCCTGCGGCCTGATGGAAATTGCAGAGCATGTAGATGAGCACGAAAAGCAGATGTATATGAAGCATGCAGAGAAGATCATAAGGAACAGCACGGAAAAATACTGCTGTTGGGCTCCTGAAAAGGATTCCATCGTACAGCAGTGCAAGGTGGATTACCACAGCACCGGCGATAAGCAGACCGATCTGATTTATGCAGATTTCTTCCTGGTAGAGGCAGTGCTTCGGATGATGGGGAAGGATTTTTTGATCTGGTAAAGGCAATTTTAGTCATCATAAAAAACACCACCTTTCTGATAGTTCCATTATATCAGAAACACGGTTATAGATGTAGAAAAGCCCGACAAATGCCGGGACTTTGTCTATAGTCTGAGGCCACCGGTTAAACCAGTGGCCTCAGACTGTATTACGAACCCTCATTCCCTTCATGGGATTTTTTATACTGAAAGGGAGTTACGCCGTAATTTTCCTTAAAGACCTTGATAAAATACTGGGCGGAGCTGTATCCTAACATTTCTGCCGTGTCCTTTACGCTGCAGCCCTGGGCCATGAGCTCCTCGGCACGTTTTAATTTCCGGGTTTTGATGTATTCGGTGTAGCCTGTTCCCATGATCTGGCGGAAAAGGCGGCTGGCGTTGTCCGGGCGGATCTTGAGATGATCAGCCAACAGGTCCAGGGAAATATCATGCTCCAGATGCTCGTCTACAAAGTTCAGGATCTGAAGATACAGCTTTTCGTTTACAGACTGGCGTTTGCGGACAAGGTTTTTCAGGATGGTTTCGCAGGCCATATTGCACCAGGCCTGAAATGCATCGATATTCTCGATTTTCTGATAATGGGTACGGATGCCGTAGCCGAATATGGCCCAGGTATCCAGCTGGTTCTGCTGCATGACCTGATATAAAAGGGCCACCAGATCCCTCAGGGTGGACTGGCAGTAATCAATGGTATAATTTCCTGTTTTAAAGGAGGTGATCAGCATATCAATATGAAATTTCAGATCCTTCAGGTTGGAATTATTGATGTCCTTGTGGATGGCATCAAATATTTTCAGATGGCTACCTTCATTTTTTCTCTGTGAAATGTGCAGCTGGTCATAGGAGAGAATGGAGGACTCTGTAAAAATATACTGATACCGGGCTGCCTCTGCGGCACACAGGTAGCTTTTCTGTATGCCCTCCTGATTGGTGGGAACCAGAATTCCCATTGTCATTCGCCAGCTTTTCCAACGTCCGTTCATATCTTCGATAAAGTCTTTGCGCACATTTTCCCAGCTTTTGTCTGAAAAAATAAGCACAGCGGCTAGCTTCTGGGCATTTATAGTGGCAAACAGTACATCATAGTCACCGCGTCCCGGGGGATAATCCTCCTGAAGTGCATTGACAGGCGGAGTTTCTACGTCTGCCTGTGGAAAATCAATCAGCACAACCCGGCAGAAGGGACGGGTCAGATAGGGGGACAGAGGCTCCTGTGTGGGAAGGGAGGTTTCACTTAAGAGCATGGAGCGGATTTCGTTTTGAAGTACCAGTCCTTTGGAGGAATCCACAGCTTGGTGCAGACTGATGATTTCCTGCTCCAGAAGATTTAAAGAGCTGTCGAAATTGTGTTTTGAATCGTCAAGATCAATGCCTGCTTTCTTTGACAGGGTGTGCATCTGTCTGCGGTAGATAGAGAGGTTTGTGTGAGAGATTACAAAGAGCAGGGTCACATTAAACAGGAGGGACAGCAGAAAATTAAATAAAAACATATGGCTGATGGAGAAATTGTCCTGAAAGAACAGGCTGCTGTCCACTGCATAGTAATAATTTAATCCGCTGACCGAGGATGTATTATGAAATACGACCTGCTCATTGATAGTCTGAAACTGGGAAGTCTCCATCTGGAAGGTAATAGGAAGTTCCTTCCACTGTTCGCTGCTGTACAGGATTTTCCCGTCGTCTGTGGTAATCAAAAGCTCTCCTGTGTTCAGAGGAATATAGCTGCTGAAGCTTTGGGGATCAATGGCCGCACATAGGATAATCCCCTTTTCTGTCCTGCCGGGAAAGGTAATTCGGTTGATATGGAGAATCTGTGGTTTATCCATCAGATACATACTTCCCATGGTCCAGACCCTCTTTTGGGGTGGTGTCAGTTCCTGATATCCGGCGTACCATGGAAGGTATCGCTCTTTTGACTGGGAACTTTGAGGAAAATGAACGTGGCTAAAATTGGTTACAACGGTGTCGGTGGCCTCGTAATACACGTCCAATGCTGCAAGAAAAGGATAGCTTTTTTGAAGTTTTAACATTTCTGCGGAGAGGGCTCTGATATGTTCTGGTGAGTCTGCAATGGGCTGAGCTTGGGGAAGGAGAAGCGGTTTGTTTTCATCAATAGATGAAAAATACTGTTGGGGCAGTTCAAGCACAGACTGCATGATCTTTTGGTCAATATTTTTAAATGCCAGCTCCGTGATCTGCTGGTTATAGGAAATAAAGCTTTCCTGATAGTTTTTTTTGTTTTTATACTGGAATATATAGTAGTTAAAGGCAGTAAGAATGAGAATACCGCATAGATTGATCATCAGCAGCATGGAAAGGAGCGGTAGATGCGAGCCCTTCTGCCTGCGTTTTTTTTGTTTATACATAATAACAGGTTTCCCCTCGAATCCAATAGTGGCATAAATCTAACATATTTTATCATAAGGAAGGGGAGATTGCAAACTCAGGACCGATTATTTCTTGACAAATGAAAGGAATTATCATAAACTAACTTCGCAGGAATACAGATGAAAGTCGTTTCAGAGTATGAGAAAGGACAGAGAAAAATGACACTGAAGCATTTGGAAATAGGAAAGAGCGCCGTTATAAAGGCTGTAGGCGGAGAGGGGGCTCTGCGTCAGCATTTTCTGGATATGGGAGTGATCCCGGGAGCAGAGGTAACGGCTGTGAAGCTGGCGCCCATGGGAGATCCCATGCAGCTGCAGATCCACGGCTACGAGCTGACCCTTCGTCTGGAGGATGCGGATCAAATTGAGATTGAGCCTATTGACGTCCGTACCCGCAGCCATGAGGGTGCAAAAAATATTAACAACAGCATTCATCCCGGTCTGGGAGAGGATGGAAAGTATCATGTGAAGGGAGAGGGAAATCCCCTTCCGGAAGGAGAAATTCTTACATATGCTCTGGTAGGCAACCAGAACTGCGGTAAAACCACTCTTTTTAACCAGCTGACCGGGGCCAACCAGCATGTGGGGAATTTCCCCGGCGTTACGGTAGACCGCAAGGACGGTCCTATCAGGGGCTATGCAAATACACGGATTACAGACCTTCCGGGTATTTATTCCATGTCTCCCTATACAAATGAAGAAATTGTATCCAGAAATTTTGTTCTGGAGGATAAGCCACGAGCTATTATCAATATTGTGGACGCTACAAATATTGAGCGGAATCTCTATCTTACCATGCAGCTTCTGGAAATGGATGTGCCCATGGTAATTGCCTTAAATATGATGGATGAGATTACGGGAAACGGGGGAACCATTGATGTAAATGGTATCGAGGCCATGCTGGGAGTACCGGTGGTGCCTATTTCCGCAGCTAAAAATCAGGGTGTGGATGAGCTGGTAAAGCACGCCATTCACATTGCCAAATATCAGGAGCGTCCGGGCCGTCAGGATTTCTGTGATGAAAATGAATTCGGGGGCGCTGTGCACAGAGGTATTCACGCAGTCTGTCATCTCATTGAGGATCATGCAAGGAGCGCGAAAATCCCCCTGCGTTTTGCGGCTTCCAAGCTGATCGAAGGGGATTCCCTGATTTTAAAGCAGTTAAAACTGGACCAGAACGAGGAGGAAACCCTGGAACACATCATTTTGCAGATGGAAAAGGAACGGGGGCTTGACCGCAGCGCAGCTATGGCGGATATGCGTTTTTCCTTTATTGAACGGATCTGTGAAAAAACCGTGGTAAAGCCAAGAGAGAGCAGGGAGCATATCAGAAGCCGGAGAATTGATCAGGTTCTGACTGGAAAGTATACAGCTATTCCCTGTTTTATCGGAATTATGGCTGCGGTCTTTTACCTGACCTTTAATGTGATCGGAGCATGGCTTCAGGGGATTCTGGAAACAGGCATCACGGCTCTCACAGAGTGGGTGGACGGAGCTCTTACAGCAGCTCATGTAAATACGGTCCTTCACGGCCTTGTGATTGACGGTATCTTTTCCGGAGTAGGTTCTGTGCTTTCCTTCCTCCCGATTATCGTAACCCTGTTCTTTTTTCTGTCTATGATGGAGGACAGCGGATACATTGCAAGAGTAGCCTTCTTTATGGATAAGCTGCTGAGGAAAATCGGCCTTTCCGGCCGGAGCATTGTGCCTATGCTCATTGGCTTTGGCTGTACGGTTCCTGCGGTTATGGCTACCAGGACCCTTCCCAGTGAGAGAGACCGCAAGATGACCATTCTCTTAACGCCCTTTATGAGCTGTACGGCAAAGCTTCCAATCTATGCCTTTTTTGTCAGCGCCTTTTTCCCGGGACATGGCGGCCTTATTATGACAGGTCTTTATATTCTGGGGATTCTGGTGGGGATTTTAGCGGCAGTCTTATTTAAGAGTACCTTATTTAAAGGGGAGGCAGTTCCCTTTGTAATGGAGCTTCCCAACTACCGTTTGCCGGGGGCTAAAAATGTAAGCCAGCTTTTATGGGAAAAGGCCAAGGATTTTCTGCAGAGGGCTTTTACCGTGATTCTGGTAGCTACGGTGGCTGTGTGGTTTTTACAGAGCTTTGACTTCCATTTTAATCTGGTAGAGGACTCCTCAGAAAGTATTCTGGCTGTTATTTCCGGCTGGCTGTCTCCGCTGTTTGCACCTTTAGGGCTGGGAGACTGGCGGATCATTACCTCTCTTGTCAGCGGTTTTATGGCAAAGGAGAGCGTGGTATCTACTCTGGAGGTTCTCTTTGCAGGCGGGGTAGAGACAGCCCTTACCACATTGGCAGCAGCTTCTCTGCTGGTATTCTGCCTGCTCTATACCCCCTGTGTGGCAGCGATTGCCGCTGTAAAGCGTGAGCTGGGCGGAAAATGGGCGGTTCTGGTTGTACTGTGGCAGTGCGGGATTGCGTGGATTGCGGCTATGATTGTTAAAATCATTGGAAATCTGATGGGAGTGATGTAAATGAATCCGTGGAATCTGATTACAGGGCTTTTAGTGGCAGCTTCTCTGGCGGCGGCTTTAAAAAAAATCTGGAAGGATAAGAAAAAAGGAAAAACCGGCTGCTCCGGGAACTGTTCCGGCTGCAGCGGCTGCTGTGGACATTGAGAGAATGTATATGTGGGATCTGGGCTTGCCAGGTCCCATTTTTGGACAAAAGACAAGACGGGAGATGATGAGACATGATGGGAAAAACACATATGATAGCCGGAATCGGGGCAGCCATGCTGGCAGCGCCTCCTGATACGATGGGAGGCTGCCTGCAGGCTCTTTTGGGAGGAGCGCTGGGCGGCCTGATCTGCGATCTGGATGTACAGTCCAGCACCTACTGCCGGGATGCGCGGGTCGTGAGAAATACAGCTCTGCTTTTAGGGATCGGGATCTTATTTTTAGACTGGAAATGGAGCACCGGAATCTGGAATCATATCGGTTCGCATCTGGGGAGCAGGCAGCTTCTTGGACTTGGTATTTTTCTGGGGGTAACCATTGTGGGAAGACTGTCCTCCCACAGAAGCTTTACTCATTCTTTTCTGGCACTGGGGCTTTTGATGGCAGCTTTTTACTTTCTGTATGCCCCGCTGATTCCCTATGCGGCAGCAGGCTTTCTTTCCCATATGGTTTTGGATCTGTTAAATAAAAAGCCAGTAGAAATTTTTTATCCATATAAAAAAGGTGTTTGCCTGCGGCTGTTTTCTGCGGATGGGCTGGCAAACAGGCTGATCTGCACCGGAAGCCTTGTTTTTGTTGTGGTTCAGATGTGGGATATTATGTGGAAGCTGGCTCTGGGCGCGGCAGGCCGTTTTTAAACTCCGGGCTTATCCATGGATAGTATGATTGTATGAGATTACGGATTTTAATGCTTTAGGAAATAAATTTCGTTTAATTTGATGTGTGACAATGATTCATTCCTGTGCTACAATGTCATAACTGAAATCTGTAGGAACAGAAAGGAAATCTGCAATGGAACAGGATATGACAAAAGGAAGCCCTTTTCGGGTTCTGATCATGTTTACGCTGCCTCTTGCAATTGGAAATATTTTCCAGCAGCTTTACAACATGGCAGATACCATCATTGTGGGGCGCTATGTGGGTGCGGATGCGCTTGCAGCAGTAGGATCAACGGGAACCGTGATGTTTTTATTAAACGGCTTTGCACAGGGCATTACAGCCGGATTTGCCGTGCTGACCTCCCAGCGCTACGGGGCAAAAAAGATGGATGGGGTAAGGCAGAGCGTATCGAACGGTATCCTTCTTTCCCTGATCGGCGCCATCGGCTTTACGGCAGCCAGCCTTTTATTTATGCGTCCTCTGCTGCATTTGATGAATACGCCGGAAAACATTTTTGCGCAGGCTTATGAGTATATTTCCCTTATCAGCCTGGGAATGGTGGCAAATGTATTTTATAACCTGTTTTCTTCCTACCTGAGAGCTGTGGGAAACAGCCGTATGCCCCTTGTTTTTCTGGTGCTGTCGGCCTGCTTAAATGTCGTGCTGGATCTGATCCTGATTATCAACTTTAAAATGGGAGTAGCCGGAGCTGCCTGGGCGACTAACCTGTCTCAGGCAATTTCCGCTGTATTGTGTGCAGTCTACATCTATAAAAAGGTACCGGCCCTGATGCCGGAGAAGCGCCACTGGAGATTTCACCGGGGAGATACCCGCTATCAGCTGGCAACGGGAATCCCCATGGCATTACAGTTTGCCATTACCTCCTCCGGCACCATGGTGATGCAGTCAGCAATCAATCTGTTCGGTTCTGAGGCAGTGGCCGCCTACACGGCAGCCGGAAAAATCCATGGCCTGCTGACCCAGGGAATGGTAGCTATGGGGCAGACTATGGCTGTATACAGCGGTCAGAATTACGGAAAAGGTGATGCAGGACGAATCCGCCAGGGTGTCCGTGCGGCTTTGATCATTGAGGTGATCTATTCGGTGGTATCTGCAGTGGTCGTATCGGCAGCTCTGGGGCCAAGTCTGGGCCTGTTCTTCTCAGGAGAGGTAGATCTGGCGGCTATGATGCCCTGGGCCAGAACGTATACAACCATCTGCACCCTGTTTTATGTGCCTTTGTGCACTATTTTTATCTTTCGAAATACCATGCAGGGTTGCGGATACGGCTTTCTGCCTATGATGGGCGGAGTGGTAGAGCTGGCAGCCCGTCTGATCGTAGCAGTGATCGCTATGGATATTCACAGCTATTGGCTGGCCTGCGCCTGCGATCCTGCCGCCTGGGTGGGAGCCGGTCTGTTTACAGGCATTTCCTATCTGTATGTGATGAGGAAGATTGAGAAAAGTCTGAGGAAGGAGACGGAAGTTCAGAAATCATAAAAGTAAGATAACTTTAAGAATATCTGCACCTACAAAAAAACGGATGCGGCGGCTGTGATCACATGGCTGCTGCATCCGTTTTCCTGTTTGACAGGAACACAAATATATTCACCCTGAACATAACGCCGCAGTTCTTTTACCGGTGTGTCCAAAAGAATAAGTGGTGCATCACATCGTGAAATGTGCAAAATGACCTTTAATTGGTTTTGGAAGACATGTATAAAGATAAAACTGATAAAAGTGAATGTAAAACATAAGCGGATTTTAAAATGGTTTCGACGAAAGCAATAAAAATTTCATATAAAATTTGTGGATTTCTTACAAAGTTACGCAAAACGTATCGTAAAATAGTCGGATAGTTTCAGATGAAAGGTTATGTTATACTTTATATATGACGAGGGAAATGTTTACGAACGGAGTGAAAAGACAGCCGATGAAGTCAAAAAAAATCACAATCAAAGATGTTGCAAAAGAGGCAGGCGTTTCGGTTGCAACAGTATCCAGAGCGCTTAATGGCTTGGGTGGGATTGGGAAGGAAACCAGAGATCATGTATTGGAAATTTGTGAACGCATGGCCTATGTACCCAGTACGCTTGCCAGCGGATTGACTATGCGTCATACAAGAACGCTGGGGATTGTGATGCCGGATATTACCAGTCCCTTTTATGCACAGCTGATGGTGCTTCTTACCAGCGAGGCCCAGCAGTATGGTTACCGGGTGCTTCTCTGCAATAGCTTTCGGGATTATGAAACAGAGATGGAATATTTCAAGCTTCTGATCAGTAATCAGGTGGAGGGAATCCTATTTTATCCAGTGGGAGATATGAGTTCCAAAAACCTGTATCAGTATATGCGGTACGTTCCGATCGTTTCATTAAATGAAATGCCGGACAACAGCCCGATTCCCTATGTGTGCGGTGATGAGAGCAAGGGAGGAAGTCTGGCAGCCGAACGCCTGATTCGGGGAGGATGTAAAAAAATTCTCTGCATCGGAATCAAGGAAGACCGTCTGGTCCATCGTTACCGGGTGGAAGGGATTATGGATGAGGCCAGACAGTGGGGAGCAGATGTTGAGGTCTACGAGAGTGACAAAAACTATAAAAGCAGTTTTGAACGGGGATATGGACAGGCCAGTGAACTGATACGGGAAAGTTCCAGGCCGGGAGGAGAACCGCTTCCGGATGGTATTATTGCGGCCAGCGATGCAACAGCCAACGGAGTGATCAAGGCATGCATGGAATATGGAATATCGATTCCTGACCAGATGTCAGTGATAGGTTTTGATGATATCAACGGTGCGGTTCCGGCAGTGGAGCTGACGTCAGTGTCGATTTCACACAAGCTTCATGTGAAGCGTGCAATTAATCTTCTGATCCGTATGAAACGGGAACGTACCCTGAAGGAGCAGGAACGGGGGATAAAACTTCGTCCGGCTCTGGTAGAACGAAGTTCCTGTCAGGCGATCAGAGGCAGTGGCATATATAAACAATAGTTTTTTGGAACTGCAGACATACATCACAAGGAGGTAAGAGTATATGGTGGATCTGAAACAGAAACCATTCTATCTGTCAGATGAAGATATCCGCTGGGTAGAAGAGACAATCGCATCCATGACAGATGAGGAAAAGATCGGTCAGCTGTTTATTATGCTGGATCGGAAAAAGGATTTTGAGGAGACGAAAGAGATTTTTGACCGCTTTCACATTGGAGGGTGCCGTTACAGCAATGAACCGGCAGAGAAGATCTATGAACAGAACCGTTTCTATCAGGAACACAGCAAAATCCCCGTACTGATTGCCTGCAACTGTGATAATGGCGGCGACGGAGCCTGCGGCGGCGGAACCTATGTGGCTACTGCTGCTGCCTGCGGAGCTACCGATGATGACAGCACCGCTTACAGCGTAGGGTATGTAAGCGGAAGAGAAGCGGCGGCTGTGGGCTGCAACTGGGATTTCGGCCCGGTCTGCGATCTTCTTTATAACTGGCGCAACACGATTGTAAATACCAGAGCATATGGCAAAGATCCTGAACTGGTAATAAAAAATGCAAAGGCATATGTGAGAGGCGTCAGGGAAAGCGGACTTGCCGTCTGCTGCAAGCATTTCCCCGGTGACGGAATTGAGGAACTGGACCAGCATCTTGTTATGGGCGTAAATACAATGGAGTGCGATGAGTGGGATTCCACCTTCGGTCATGTTTATAAGGAAATGATCGACAGCGGAATTCAGAGTATTATGGCGGGCCACATTGCACTTCCGGAGTACTCCAGAAAGCTTCGTCCGGGTATAAAAGACGAGGAGATTATGCCGGCAACGCTGGCTCCTGAACTGATTACCGATCTTTTGAGAGGAAAGCTTGGATTTAACGGTCTTGTTCTTACGGATGCTTCCCATATGGCAGGTATGACAGCAGCTCTGCCAAGAAGCCAGCAGGTGCCCGGAGCGATTGCGGCAGGCTGTGATATGTTCCTCTTCTTTAATGATATTGAAGAAGATTTTGGCTATATGATGGAAGGCTATAGAAACGGAATTATTACAGAAGAGCGTCTTACGGATGCGCTGCGCCGTATTCTTGGTTTAAAGGCCTCCTTAAAGCTTCATGAAAAGATGAAAAAGGGTACGCTGATGCCTGAAAAGGAAGGGCTTTCGGCTGTAGGCTGCGCAGAACATCTGGCTATGGCAGCTGAGGCGGCTAAAAAGAGCATTACCCTTGTAAAAGATACACAGCACAATCTTCCGGTTACTCCAAAGACACATAAAAGAGCCTATGCGATTGTGATCAGCAGTCCTCCGATTTCACGCAAAAACCAGCATGATCCTGTAAAGCAGCTGGTAAAGGAGGAGCTGGAGCGGTTCGGTTATGAAACTACCATGCATGAGAGTTATTATGATCTTGTGTTAGATGACGGTATTACAAAAGAAACGGAACTGCGTTCTGTGATAATCGGAAAGGTAGAGGAATTTAAAAAGAAATACGATGTGGTATTTGTATTTATCAATATGAAGGGATATGCCCAGGCCAATAATGTGCGTCTGGAGTGGTCCATCGGTCATTCTACGGAGATTCCGTGGTATGTAAAGGAGCTTCCAACCATATTTATTTCTTTAAATTATACCAACCATCTGTTGGATGTGCCTATGGCTAAGACCTTTATCAATGCCTATGCCCCAACAAGAGAAGTAATCCGCCAGACCATCGAAAAGGCAGCCGGTGAGGCGGAATTTGAAGGAACCTGCAATGACAACGTATTCTGCGGCCGCTGGGATACCAGGCTGTAGAGAGAAAGGGGGAATTAACCTATGAATATAAAAGGATCAAAGAAAGCGCGCAAGGACTTTTTTACAGGTATGGGATTCATTCTTCCCAGTCTTTTGGGATTTTTGATTTTTACCTTTATTCCTGTAGTGATCTCCCTGTGCCTGAGTTTTACAAGCTGGAACTTTATGGAAGGTATAGAGGGAATCAAGTTTAACGGTCTTGCAAACTATATCCGTCTTTTCTCAGATGAATGGTTCCTTAATTCCTATAAGAACAATATCATATTTACAGCTGTGACAGTACCTGTCCTGATTGCACTGGGACTGGTAATGGCCACTATTATCAACAAATACATTTATGGCGGCGGCGTAGTGCGGACCATGATCTTCATTCCTTATATCGCCAGTGTTGTTGCTGTATGTACGGTGTGGATGGTTCTTTTACAGCCCAGCTACGGACCGGTCAATGAATTTCTCCGTTCCATTGGAATTTCAAATCCGCCAGGCTGGCTGGCCGATTTTAAGTGGTCCCTTCCATCTATTATGATCATATATGTATGGCAGCAGGTGGGATATTATTCAATCGTATTCCTGGCAGGATTAAAGGGACTTCCGGAGGATGTATATGAGGCCGCAAAGGTAGACGGCGCTTCCTCCATCCGTCAGTTCTTCTCATTGACGGTACCGCTTATTTCTCCTACCACTTTCTTCCTTACCATTATGGGTATCATCGGTTCCTTTAAGGTATTCGATCAGATCAGCGTGCTGACTCAGGGCGGCCCGGGAAGCTCCAGCTCCGTTATGGCTTACTATGTATACCGTACCGCTTTCGATTACTTTGAAATGGGTTATGCCAACACTCTGGCATGGGCGCTCTTTGTACTGGTATTCCTTGTTACTCTGGTTCAGTGGAAGATGCAGGCAAAGTTTTCAAATGAGTAAGGAGGGGCATACAGGTGAAAAAACTCAATATTACAAAAGTGGTCCTGACGGTTATTTTCTGGGCAGTGGGTATTTCCATGGTGCTGCCTCTGATCTGGATGATGTCTACTGCCTGTAAAGTAGAGGCAGATGTATTTAACTTTCCGATTCAGTGGATTCCTCCCCGTTGGAATCTGGTGGAAAACATGAAAGAAGTATGGGGAGGCACCTATAACTTCGGACTGTATTATTTAAACACCATAAAGGTAACTCTGGGAGCAACCTTCCTTCAGGTATTTGTTTCCGCTCTGGGTGCTTACGGTTTTTCTAAGGTGAAATTTAAGGGGCGTGATAAAATTTTCCTGGCATATCTTGCAACCATGATGATTCCGCCTCAGGTAACGATTGTTTCACAGTTTATCATTATGCGTGAGATTGGACTTTACAACTCCCATGCAGGTCTGATTCTTATGCTGGCATTCAGCGTATACGGTGTGTTCCTGCTTCGCCAGGCCATGCTTGCAATCCCTGAATCCCTGTCTGAGTCAGCTATGATTGACGGTGCAGGCCATGTGACAATCTTCTTTAAGATTATTATGCCTATGATTAAGCCGTCTCTGGCAACTCTGGCAACTTTGAAGTTCGTATGGACATGGAATGATTATCAGGCGCCTCTGGTTTTCTTAAACAGCCGTGAACTATATACGATTCAGCTTGGTATGAAGCAGTTTGCTTCTGAATCAGGAAGCTATTATTCCCTGATCATGGCAGCGGCAGTTTCCGCAATTCTGCCTCTGATTATTGTATTCCTGTTCTGTCAGCGGTTCGTAGTAGACGGAATTGCTACCGGAGCAGTAAAGGGTTAACAAATGTATTTCATATATATAATTTAAGGAGGGTTTCAAAAATGAAAAAAAGCAAACGTTTTTTTGCAGCCATGATGGCAGCAGCCATGACAGCAGGAATGCTGACAGGATGCAGCGGCGGAGCTAAAAAGGAATCGGCAGCTCCTGCAGACAGCGCTCAGACCGGCAGTACAGAAGCAGCCAAGGAAGGCGAGAAGGTTAATCTGCGTTTTGTTTCCTGGCAGACAGCAAACAAGGAGCTGGACAAGAAGGTAGCAGAGGCTTATATGAAGGAGCATCCCGATGTAACCATTACATATGACTATTACGGCGATATGACTGCTACTGAGTATTACAAAAAAGTAGATATGATGGTAATGGGCGGCGAGGAAATGGATATCCTGATGGCTTCTGCATTCCCGGAGCATGCACAGAGAGCCGCTTCCGGCGCATACCTGCCTCTGGAAGAGTTCTTTGAAAAAGAAGGAGTAAAGCCTGAGGACGCTTATTCTATCGTACAGAAGGTTGATGGAAAGATGTATGGAATCCCCGGAGACCTGAAGTCCTGGTTCATTCTTATCAATAAGAACTATCTGGATGAAGCCGGACTTCCGGTTCCGGAGCTTGACTGGACCTGGGCAGATTACCGCGAGTATGCTAATAAGATGACACAGGGTGAAGGTGCAAGCAAGCGCTACGGCTCTTACTTCCATTCCTGGGATCACTATGATTATATGGGAATGTGGTCCAACTATCCGGACAACCCAATGTTTAACGCAGATATGACAGCCGTAAACTTTGATCACCCAATGTTTAAGGAGTGGCTGCAGTTCCGTTACGATATGGAAAATGTTGATAAGTGCCAGGTTCCCTTTGCAGATGTTAAGTCTATGAACATGAACTACCGTGATAAATTCTTCAACGGACAGATTGCAATGCTGCCAATCGGAAGCTTTATGATTCCTGAGCTGGATGATCAGGATAAATATCCTCATGAGTTCGTAACTACCTTTGCACCGATCCCTGCATGGGAAGATGCAGAGCCGGGAACTACCTACACAGAGTCCCATTTCTACAGCATCAGCAAGACATCCAAGCATCCTCAGGAAGCTTATGACTACATCCGTTTCTATACCACAGAGGGTATGCGTATCCGTGGCATCAGTGTTTCTGCAGAAAAGGGAATCGATAAGATGGAATTCGTTAATATGCAGATCGAAGATCCTAAGTATGTAGATGTAGAAGCATTAAAGAACGTAATTAACAATCCGGCTTGGAAGGATAATCTGTATGCAAATGTTCCTTCTTACAATAAGGAGTTAGCAGCTATGATGACAGATGAAAGTGCTAAATTCTTATTAGGAACAGAAAGCCTTGATAACGTAATTGATTCCATGATGAAAAATGGTACTCAGATGATGAAGGATAAGGCAGGCAAGTAATTAAGCAGAATGAATCGGGGGAGGGGTGGTATGCCCCTTCCCCTTTGCTATTCTAATGAAAGAGAGGAATATTTATGCTGTATCCGAAAATGACAGAAAGCAGAATGGTTTTTGATTTAAATGGAGTATGGGATTTTTGTCTCATGGATGGGGAGGCAAAGGGCGAAATTGTGCCGATGCCGGTACCTTCTTCTTACAATGATATCTATACAGGCCGTGGTTTTGCAGATCATGTAGGGAATCTGTATTACAGAAGAACGTTCACAGTAAGTTCCCGGATGCTGGAAAAACGTCTGTTTCTTCGGTTTGGAAGTGTAACTCATAAGGCAGAGGTATGGCTGAATGGAACCTGTCTCGGAAAACACTCTGGCGGTTTTCTTCCGTTTTCCTTTGAAATTACGGAAACAGCCATAGCCGGAGAAAATGAACTGGAAGTAATTGTAAATAATATAGTAGATGAAACAACGCTGCCGGCAGGCCGTATGGTGCATCAGAAGTTTCCGGGGCTGCCGGAAGAGATTCATAACCTTCCTAATTTTGATTTTTACAATTATTCCGGAATTATGCGTCCTGTCTGCCTTTATACTGCTCCTGGATCATACATTGAAGATATCAGTATTTACGGAAAAATGGACGGAAGCTTTTACTGGGATGTAAAGGCAAATGGAGAAGGAACAGTATCTGTACGTCTTTTGGATGCTGCGGGAAATGAAGTTGCAACGGGCGAGGGCTTTAAAGGAACAGGACGGATTGATCAGGTACAGCTGTGGGAGCCCGGACATCCGGTTTTATACAGTCTGGAGGTTACTCTTACAGGAAGTGACGGAGAAAAGGATACATACACTGAAGTGTTCGGATTCAGGGAGGTATCAATTCGTGACTGCCGGATCCATTTAAACGGTAAGCCGGTATATTTAAAGGGATTTGGAAAACATGAAGATTCACCTGTTCACGGACGCGGCTTTGATATGGCATACAATGTAAAGGATATTGGTTTGTTAAAATGGATCGGTGCCAACTCTTTCCGTACCAGTCATTATCCATATTGCGAAGAGATGCTTCAGCTTTGTGACAGAGAAGGAATTTTAGTCATTGATGAGGCTCCTGCGGTAGGACTGAACGCCGGCTTCACGGCTACAGGACTTCTGGGAGGCAATCCCAACGGAACATGGAAGCTTTTTAAGACGGCTGAGCATCACCGTCAGGTCCTGCGTGATATGGTTCAGAGAGATAAAAATCATCCCTGTGTTATTATCTGGAGTGTTGCAAATGAGCCTGCCAGCCAGGAGGACGGAGCAAAGGAATATTTCGAACCATTGTTAAATCTTGTTCGTGAATTGGATGAACAGAAACGTCCGGCTACACTGGTTACATATGAAGGTTCTAACCCTGTCAGCTGCAAGGTGGCTGAAATCTGTGATCTTTTGATCATCAACCGCTATCGCGGCTGGTATGATACGGAGGGAAATCTCAGAGGAGCAGCAGCTCTTTTAAAGGATGAGCTTGAGGGCTTTCATAAGCGGTGTCCCGATAAACCTATTATGCTGGGAGAATACGGAGCAGATACCATTGCCGGTTTCCATGATATAAATGCCCGTATATTCAGCGAAGAGTATCAGGTTGATTTCCTGCGGGCATATGGTGAGGTTTTTGACAGTCTTCCATATATAACAGGTGAACATGTATGGAACTTTGCAGATTTTGCAACAGCAGAGAATATCAAACGCGTTGGGGGTAATAAAAAGGGAGTGTTTACGCGCGACCGTAGTCCTAAAATGGCAGCCCATTTCCTGAAGGAAAGATGGGAAGGAATATCATAAGGACAGTTGGGATAAGAACTGTCAAATAGAGGTGAGTATGTCAAACATAATAGAAAAATATGTGAAAAAAAAAGAATATCTGGTTTGTGTGGATTCTGACGGCTGTGCTATGGATACAATGGATGTGAAACATTTTCGCTGCTTTGGTCCATGTATGATCCGGGAGTGGAGGCTTGAGCAGTGGAAAGAGGAAACAGAGAAGCGTTGGAATGACGTTAATCTGTATACGATGACCAGAGGAATTAACCGCTTTAAGGCGCTGGAGGCGGTACTGCGCTGGGTGGACGGGCATGTATGTAAAATTGAGGGGCTGGAGGATCTGGCAAAATGGACAGACACTGCAAAGGAACTTTCACCGGCTAATCTGATGGCAGCCATTGAGGCAGGCGGCGGGGCCATTCTGAAAAAGGCCTTTGACTGGTCAGCTGCTGTAAATCGGGAAATTGATGCTCTTCCTGAAAGTGAAAAACTGCCCTTTGAGGGAGTAAAAGAAACGCTGGCTATGATTCATGAAAAAGCAGATATTGTTGTTGTCTCTTCCGCTAATGCACAGGCTGTGGCAGAGGAGTGGCAGATCCATGAGCTGGCTGGACATACTGACCTGATGCTTTCTCAGGATGCAGGAAGCAAACAGTTTTGTATCAATGAACTGTTAAAAAAGGGCTATCAGACAGATCACGTTCTGATGGTAGGGGATGCGCCGGGAGACCGTTCGGCAGCCAGAAATAACGGAGTCCTCTATTACCCGATCCTGGTTAAAAAAGAGACGTATTCATGGAAGCGCCTTCAGGAAGAAGGAATGAACCGGTTCCTGACAGGAACTTTTAAGGGAGAATATGAACGGCAGCTGGAGCAGGAATTTGAGGATAACCTGACACCGAAAACCGAGCAGTAAGAAAGGAAGCCGTAACGGGATGAATATTCTTGTAATAGATGTTGGAACCTCCAGTATGAGGGGAATCCTGTTTACACAGGATGGAGAAACATTAACACAAAGGCAGCAGCTCTATCAGGTTACTTACGGGGAAAAGGGCTGGGTCTGGCAGGATGCTTCTGACTGGGAAAATGCCTTATATGGTATTATCAGGGAAATCACTGCGGAGACAGAGGAAAAGGGATGGAGGGTGGATGCCATTGCCATTACCTCCCAGCGCTCTTCGGTTATTCCGGTAGATAAGGAATTTAAGCCTCTGTGTCCGGCTGTTATGTGGCAGGATAAGAGAACCGGTGATATCTGCGACAGTCTCAGAGATAAAAACGACAAGGTATTTTCGCTTTGCGGATCCAGGGTGAATCCGGTATTTTCTGCCAGCAAGATGACCTGGATCCGCCGGGAACTGCCAGAGGTATACAGCAAAACAAGGACATTTATGGTAATTCCGGATTATCTCATATTCTGTATGACAGGTGAAGTATGTACAGATTATACGTATGGAAGCCGGTCTCTGCTTATGAATATACGGAAGCGTCAATGGGATCCGGAACTTCTGGAACTGTTTGAAGTAGACGAGGAAAAGCTGTGCCGCCTCATAGAGCCGGGAAGTATCTGTGGTTATACATCCGGAACATTCCGGGAACGCACCGGATGCCCTGAGGGGGTTCCTGTGATCACTGCAGGTGGAGACCAGCAGTGCGGGGCTATCGGACAGGGAGTAGTAAAAGAAGGAATTTTATCAGTTACAGCAGGAACAGGAGGATTTCTTGTTGCAGCATTAAATGAGGTACCATCCAATCTTGAGCAGGATGTAATCTGCAACGTATCATCTGTAAAGGGTCAGTATATTCTGGAATCCAGTGTTTTGACATGCTGTTCTGCATTTGACTGGTTTAAAAGAGAATTTTACGGAAACTGCAGCTATGACGAGCTGAACCGGGATATAGCATCTGTTCCGCCGGGATCTCATGGCTGTCTGTGTCTTCCATATTTCCAGGGACGTTCTACTCCGGACTGGAACAGTCAGGCCAGAGGTGTATTTTCAAACATAACCCTGGGAACTACACGTGCTGATATGCTTCGAGGCCTTCTGGAAGGAATCTGCTATGAAATCGGCAATGGAATTGAAGCCATGAAAAAATATGTGGAACTGTCGGAAATCTGTGTCAACGGAGGACTTACAAACAGCGAACCATTTAATCAGATCCAGAGCGATGTATATGGAACACCAATCGTGCGCCGTGGAAAATCAGATGCAACGGCAAGAGGTGCATTTATGGTAGCGGCAGCAGAAATGGGCGTATACAGATCTGTGGAAGAGGCATTCAGGATGCTTAAGAAAAACAGTGAAGAACGGATATATGTTCCGTCAGAAGCATATACCGGGCTGTACAGGGAAGCCAGAGAGCAGATGAATCAGATGTACAGACAGATTTACAGCAGATAAAACGGATGACACACCCAATATAAAAAGGAGACGATGCGCAATGAGTAAAGTGAATGAAATCACAAGAGAAAGCTGGATTATGAGCACTTTCCCTGAGTGGGGGACCTGGCTGGTAGAGGATATTGAAAATGAGGTTGTCGAGCCCGGAAATGTAGCTATGTGGTGGCTGGGCTGTACCGGAATCTGGTTTAAAACACCGGGCGGAGCTAATATCACAATTGATTTATGGTGCGGAAACGGTAAGAGAACCCATGGAGACGGTAAGATGAAGCCGGGACATCAGATGGCCAATATGTGCGGCGGCCGTGCTATGCAGCCAAATTTAAGAAACGTTCCTTTTGTAATTGATCCATTTGCATTCAAGCAGGTTGATGCAGTTTTAGCAACACACTATCATCAGGATCATATGTCGGCAGAATGGGCTGCTCATGTGATCCAGAGCGGTATGACAACGACAGATGAAAACGGAAAAGAAATTCCGGTTCCGTTTATTGGCCCTCAGAAATCAGTTGATACCTGGATTGGCTGGGGCGTACCTGCAGAACGGTGTCAGGTGGTACATCCGGGAGATGTAATCAAGATTAAGGATATTGAAATTGTATGTCTGGATTCCTTTGACCGTACCTGTATTGTAACAACTGATAAGACTGGACCGGACAGAGAAGAACTGACAGGAGTATGTCCTACTGATATGGATGAGAAGGCTGTTAACTATCTGGTAAAAACTCCCGGAGGAAATATATATCATTCAGGTGATTCACATTTCTCCATTTATTTTGCAAAGCATGGAAAGGATCATGATATTGATGTGGCTTTTGGATCCTTTGGTGAAAATCCAGTGGGCATGCAGGATAAGATGACTTCAACAGATATTCTGCGTATGGCAGAGAATCTTAAGTGTAAGGTAGTAGTTCCTATTCACTGGGATGTCTGGACAAACTTCCAGGCTGACTGTGAGGAGATCCGTCTTCTTTACGATTTTAAGAAAGACAGAAATGAGTATAAATTCCACCCGTTCTTCTGGCAGGTAGGCGGAAAATATGTATATCCGCAGGATAAGGATAAAATGTATTATCACCATCGCCGTGGCTTTGAGGATTGCTTTGAAGCACCTCAGAATATCCCGTTCCGCTCTTGTCTGTAAGACTTCTTCATTGACACAGCAAACATAATCTGATATAGTAATTCACTGTACGAAGCGAGAGGATGAAAAGCCGAGCGTGGCTGGCAACCTCTCGTTTTGTTGCGATATACACTGATAAATGAAAGAGGAAAACAGCAGTTTATGGATATTGTAAAATTTGAAGAGTTACAGTTAGACGAGCGGATCATCCGCGCCATTACGGAGATGGGCTTTGAGGAGGCTTCTCCCATCCAGGCTCAGGCGATCCCGGTTGTGTTAGAGGGCAGAGATATGATTGGCCAGGCTCAGACGGGTACGGGAAAGACGGCAGCTTTTGGCCTCCCCCTTCTTCAGAAGGTTGATCCAAAGGTGAAGAAACTTCAGGCAATTGTGCTTTTGCCTACCAGAGAGCTTGCAATCCAGGTGGCAGAGGAGCTGCGCCGTTTTGCCAAGTTTATGCACGGCGTTAAGGTTCTGCCTATTTATGGAGGACAGGACATTGTGCGCCAGATCCGGGCTTTAAAAGACGGTACCCAGATCGTAGTGGGAACACCGGGCCGCGTGATGGACCATATGCGCCGTAAAACCGTGAAAACAGACCATGTGCATACCGTTGTACTGGATGAGGCGGACGAGATGTTAAATATGGGCTTTTTAGAGGATATGGAGACAATCTTAAGCCAGCTTCCCGAAGAGCGTCAGACGCTGATGTTTTCAGCAACCATGCCCCAGGCGATTGCAGAAATTGCCAGAAAATTCCAGACTGATCCTGTTACCGTGCGTGTGATCAAAAAGGAACTGACCGTGCCCAAGGTGACCCAGTATTATTATGAAGTAAAGCCGAAAAATAAGGTAGAGGTTATGTGCCGTCTTCTGGATCTTTACGATCCGAAGCTTTCCGTGGTATTCTGTAATACCAAGCGCCAGGTGGATGAGCTGGTTCAGGCCCTTCAGGGAAGAGGATACTTTGCAGAGGGCCTTCATGGAGATTTAAAACAGGTGCAGAGAGACCGTGTCATGGAGAGCTTCCGCAAGGGACGCACGGATATTCTGGTGGCAACCGATGTGGCGGCCAGAGGTATTGACGTAGGAAATGTAGAGGCAGTATTTAATTACGATATCCCTCAGGACGACGAGTATTACGTACACCGCATCGGCCGTACAGGAAGAGCGGGAAGAGAAGGAAAGGCCTTCAGCCTGGTTGTGGGCAGAGAGGTTTACAAGCTCAGAGATATCCAGCGCTACTGCAAGACAAAGATCATCCCTCAGGCAATCCCGTCTTTAAATGATATTACGGAAATCAAGGCGGAGAAGATTTTAGATCAGGTTCAGGAGACTTTAAATGACAGCGATCTGGCAAAAGTGGTAAATATCCTGGAGAAAAAGCTCATTGAGGAGGACTATACGTCCCTGGATGTGGCAGCAGCCCTTCTTAAAATGGCCATGGGCGATGATAATGAGGATATCATTGACAATTATCTTCCTGCCAGATCCTTAGACGATCTGGACAGCTTCGGCAGAGGGCGTGGAAGAGAACGCAGCCGGGGTGGCAGAGGAAACCGCAGAGGCGCTACCGACCGCGCTGCAGTAGATTATGTGATCAATGGCGCCGGGGAGCATATGGCCCGTCTGTTTATCAATATTGGAAAGGCCCAGAGGGTAACTCCGGGAGATATCCTGGGAGCCGTGGCAGGCGAATCCGGCATTCCCGGCCGTCTGGTGGGAAGCATTGATATGTATGACGGCTATACCTTTGTGGATGTTCCGGCAGAATATGCGGAGAATGTTTTAAAGGCCATGAGCCATGCAAAGATTCGGGGAAAAAATATCCATGTGGAAAAGGCAAATTCCAGACGGTAGCAGAACGTAAAGAGAGAAGGGATCAGCTGTGAAGGCGAAAAAAGCAGAGGAAACAGTAAAAACGAATGTAATGCGTCTTTTGGAGGCAGCAGGCATCCGGTTTGAAACAGGAACCTATGAGGTAGATGAAAATGACCTTTCCGGCAGCCATGCCGCAGATCTTATGGGTGTGGACCATGATGCCATGTACAAAACACTGGTGTTAAAGGGAGAGAAAAAGGGATATCTGGTGTGCTGTATTCCTGTGGATGAGGAGCTGGATCTCAAAAAGGTGGCAAAGGCAGCCGGAGAGAAGAAGGTGGAGATGATCCATGTAAAAGATATGCTCTCCGTGACAGGCTATATAAGGGGGGGCTGTTCTCCGGTTGGA
>JABLTT010074817.1_pt1 | contig 65410 bp, 49 predicted proteins | sample 7160061 | NCBI WGS metagenome assembly JABLTT01 (sample SAMN14651232, study PRJNA627086) | human gut metagenome | isolation source: feces | host: Homo sapiens
AAAAGTAGACTTGCCACTAAATTGGTCACCTGTGATATCTATAATAATATGTTTGTCTACCAACAGCCACGCATGAGATTGTCCGTTTCCATCCGTTTTACCCCAATATGTTCCACAGACATAATCTGTTTTGATACCTTTATCCAATAAATACTGAGCTAACACATCACTCGTATCTCCGCAGCAAGCACGTGGAAATCTGCGATATATGCTGTCGTTATCAAACTCCCCTGCTTCCAAAGCCAAATCAATCGCTCTTCGAAATTGAGTTGCGAACTGTTTAATTTCCTTCATCTTACGCTCCTTTAATAAAACCGCTTTTGCAAAAAAGTATCCTTTCGCCAAAATGTATAATTCCCGTTTCCCAAAGCCTATCCCCTGGGGTAAATCTCTGCTTATATCATCACTCTGCGGAAACAGAAACACACATCTATTTTTCTTCCAAAATCGCAGAAACCTTTGATTTATTGGGCTTTTCTCGACAGAAGGCAGACTGTTTCGACGTGCGTACAAATTCAAATTATATCCCCACAAAACTACGGATATCTGGACAATATTTTTACAGTACTAATACCGTTCGTGCAGCCTTTTCCCGCAAAATCATGGATGGTATTAATTTTGCACCATACTAATTGTGCAACAGCCTGTGGCACAATTACTTTTTTCCATTACTTCAGTATCATTATCTTCTTCCATCTTTTCCGCTTCTAACGATTGATACTCCTGTTTCAATCCTCGTAATAATTCTTCCCCACTCGACAAGTACAGCTTATACTTTGACACAAAAATCTGCGTCTTATCAAATGACTAGTGCTACCGCTTATTGAGAATAATTTCTTTCTTATTAACAAATAACCGAGCATTTATATTCCAACTGTCTTGATAACCTCCAACAATAATTAATATAGGTTCTGGACATTTTAGTTTTTGGTCTTGAGATAAAACTATCATTTGATTTTTATCAATATTACTTGGTGCCGACGATGCATTTGGATGATAGTGCCACTCTCCTAAATAATACTGACCTTGGTCCCATGCCAAGTCTAAAATTCTTTTCAATCCATCTATACCCCTATGAAAAGTACACTTTGAATGTCTAGAATTTTTGGGTGGTGATGTTATTTGCAAAATATTAGCTATTGCTTGGTTGGAAGAATAATTTCCAATTAAAATGCCCCCTGTTTCATAAGGATTAGAAATAGCACAATAATAAAGCATTTGTTCATAAGCCTTTGTGTCGAACTTTACACTATATGATTGATTCTTATCTTGAAAAAGCAAATTATCCATCCTCTCTTTTCTCCACCACCTCATAGCTTTCAAATATCCCATCGCTCTCTTTTTGCTCGTAAATGAGTGAAAGCGTCTTTTGAGATTTTGATATAATGTAATTTTCAATTACCTTCACGGAAGTTGCAGCAGCAATCCAAATATCATCACTTCTTCCAGGAAAAGTCGGATGCCAGCAACCAATTCCATTCCTTGGCAAGTCGTAATCATCATATAAGACTTTTTCTGCCTGTAGGTACGGGGAAATCAAATCATAAAAAGCATTAAAATTAAAAGTGTTACCATTCATCAGTGTAACATATAATCGTTTTGCACCCAATCCAACAGAGACTGAAGCTATAATATGGGTTCTCTTAAAATTAGTACTTTGAAGAATATCAAGTACATTATTTTCCCCAGTACAATCAACAATAACATCATATCTATCCAAATCAATATTTGTTTTAAAAGAGTCATCATTTGAAAGAGTATCATTTATAACTTTAACATTTGCGTGTGGATTTAGGGAGTTAAGATAATTACATACCGATAATTCTTTAAATTCACCAATATTATTTAGATTTAAGATATGGCGGGATAAGTTCCCGACTTCAAATATATCTGAATCTGCAATAGTAATATTATATACTCCTGCTCTTACAAATATTTCTGCGATTGATGCTCCAATGCAACCTGCTCCAATGAGCAATATTCTTTTTCTTAGTAACAGGTCGCTCATTTTACCTCGTTGAGATATTTCGTGTTGGTTCCAATTTTCTGAAACAATCCAATCCAATTTTGCATTTTTAGTGAATACCTCACATCTATCACGCATCCACCATCCCTGTTGATTATTTCTGAATCCTTTTGCTGTTCTTTTGCCATATGATACAGTCGGTAAATACAGAGCTTTCCAAGAAATTATCTCGGGGTCTCCACCAAAAAATCGGGGAACAGGGAAACCAATTAAAAGCAAATGCCGTTTTCCGTCCCGAATTTTTGAGACAATATTTTGAAGGATACACATTATATTAATATGTTGTTTTTCACAGGCAACTAACAATTCGCCAAATGTTTCTGGTGCTTGCCACTCATTAACAACTGGAATCTGATTCATAAGTATCCACGGGGCAATAATTGGAGGTGATATAGTTGTTTTTGAAAGATATTTTCCCCATTCTGTATAATGCTGAATGTTGTTACTTAGCGATTTAAACACCTTAACATAGTATACAAATGGTTTACTTTTATACACATCTAATTCTGCTATTCCATACCGACATTCGACACTCTCCCATTGCATGAAGGTAACCACATCTTCCGAGAAAGCAAACTGCATTTCTAAAATATTGCTCATAGAAAATTCGGGCAGCTCAAACGGCTCGCTTTCTGTAACTAATTTTCCTTTTGCCGCTAACTCGAGCCAACAAATTGCTCGTTTTGTATGATACAACAAGCGTTCATCTACACTATATGGTTCCGATTGATAATTAGGTATTGTATTCACCTCAAGGCATAATGCTCCTTTTCTCCACAATCCGTTCCTTTCAATTTTGGAGTTGTTGGCTTGATGATACAATGTAACCGTTATACTGTTTTCGACGTCTGGATATACTTTAATTTTTCCGTTTGGGTATTCGGATCCAACAACGAAAAACCATTGAGATTTCTGAGGGAAATATGGTGTTTCACATTCAATCACAATACTTAAGTGTAAATACCAAACATTTAATTCATTATCAAATTGCCACTCATCCATTATCTCAACTTGCGATAATGAATCTAAAGCCCTTCGAGCCTGATTTAATTTATCAAGGATTTGTTTTGACTCCATCTATGCAAATCTTCCTTCTGGAATGGCTGCTGATTTTTCGGTACGGGTTGTAAATCCCGTTGAAGAATTAGATTTTGATGGCTTTGGAGCTGGTGGGAATTCATTACCAAATAGCTCTCTCCATTTGCAAACACTATCATATAATTCTTCACAATCAAAAGCTTCACGAGCTATTTTAGCAGCATCACAAACCGTATCGTAGAAATCAGAATATTCTTCATCTGTAATTCGTGCAAAAACATCGTGTTCAGGAACGCCTCTATCAGCTAAAAAAGGTTTATTAGTGTATTGGGAAACGATATTTTCAAGAGTTAATACAACACCTTCGGCAACACTTTTAATATCATCTGGACAACAATCACCAATAAAATGTTCCAACGGATAACTCTTGGGATGTTTCATATCTGGATATTGTGTTTTACGCCACCACTTCAATGCCTTAACAACATTTATATAGTGGGTATTGCAATTCTTGTTTTTTTCAACCGTCCATCGAATTTGCTCAAGTGGATGTGTTTTATCCCATTTTTCCGCTTCACGGTCAGGAATTAGCAATGGTTCGGATTTCCATTGAGGCTGGCTATCTGATCTACAAAATATGTTATATGTACTTTCAAGTAAGGCATTACTAAACGATTTTGTAAGTAACTTTTGTTGAAAATCTTCAATTGTGTATTCTGAAATAATAGCCTCATCTTGAAGTACTCCTGTTTCGCTCTCACTAGGTGCAGAAGTAGGAACGATATCCAAATCAACATAACTTAAACTTATACCAATTGATCTCCCTTGAATTCTATATTTGTCTTTGTAATGCTTTTCTAAAAATGGGACAAATAAATTCAAAGCCTCCTCTGGTGTATACTCTTCAGAGTCTAATTTCGTTACAACAATTACATCGACATCCGATTTGTTGCCGTTTTTAGGTTTTACTGCTGTAGAACGTCGGTAGCTTCCCTGTAAAAAAGTACTAATAATAATCTTAGATAAGGTTTCATCTTCCTCTAATCGTTTTCTTAACGTGGTATGCCCTGTTTTCAAATCATTCACCTGATTATCAGACAAGCGAATATTAGATAAAAAATCTTTAAAATATGACGGTACAGTAGACATAAACGATCCTCCTTTAATTAGTAAAACTTATTGATTGTGAATATGTACAAGAATTCCTTTGCTCAAAATCATATTCATATAGAATACATTTGCCAAATCCAACTGAATTTTGACCTAAGAAAAACATAAATGCATTTGGAGCAGCAGCAAAAATATGTAGTGTTGCACGCCGTTCCACAGTGCTTCTTCTGCCAATAGCGTTATAAACTGAATTAGCTAAAGCAGTTGCATGTGTTCCATCTTCTATCGAAAAATTTGTAGCACCAACATCGCTTGGCGTACAATTAATGATACGTCCAATTGATAGATTGTTTTCTTTTATGAATTTTACCACGTCATCGTAAATGTTGCGAGTGACATTTAATACTAATGCAGAATCATATTGATTCTCATTAAACTTTTCGTGTGAAATATCCCAATTAGTATAGTTCCTTTTAGATGGCAGTTTCACATCCCATAATACAGTGCCATTGGTCGACGATTTTTGTATCGGAAATACGTTGATACCTGATTTACTATCAAGAATTCTTCCTACTGCAAAGGCTATAGACGCATGTGTATCTAAAAATATTTGATAGGCATGCTTGTTGCTTGTATTTGTGAGCAAAAATTCCTCCAAATTTCTATAAATATCTTTGTTCCAATCGTATTCACCCTTTATATTGCGACCATCAAACTTATTAATGAATGATAAACAACTCTCTGTGTCTTCTTCCAAGTTTTCTGCTCCACGGGTAAAGCTTTTCACACCAATAGATATTCTTTTAGGGGAATACTTATCGGCAACAAGAAAAATGCGTTTTTCCATTTCTCCATCAAAGTCTTTTCTATCAATACCTTTACCATGTGTTGAAGAAATCATCTGGTCATTTACAGTCGCTGAAGCAATAAACCTAATTTGGTCAAACGTCATCATTTGATTGCTATCTGAAATATACTGATGCAACGAATCTCTTACAATTTTTTCTAAAACTTCTATTTCAAACGGCAAAATAACAAACCGTATTCTCTTATTATCAAACAAATCTGTATCAAACCCCTTTAGCGACAATTTTGCTTCTTTATCAAGCACTTTCCCATAATACTTTTCGATTGACTTTATAAACGTGTTGGCGGACTTATCACATTGCCCGATTAAAAATAATTCATATTCAGGACTTTCTATATCCTTTATAAGGTCATCTAGCCATGTTTTGATGTCTGATTTGGTAAAAGTATTTATCGTTGATTTTACTTGTATGCATTTAACAATTTGATTTTGCTGCTCTAATGCTATATCAACCTTATCATTTGATGTTGGAAATTCGACATATATCTTATCCCAGTTACCTTTATCAGTTAAGGCATCTAATACTGAAGCAAACCCCTGGTATAAAAATCCCCGTGATGCTTCTTTTCCACCCATAATTCTCACCCTTTCCATCATTTATTTGCTTTACTAATCCATGTGATATTCTATAAACAGGCTACCTATTAAATAACCCCAAAATATTTCAAAGCATCTTTGATTGCTTCCACTTTCTCCGCTGTAGGATGTTTCAATTCTTCTACTGCATTAGGAGCGTCATACATCGGCAAGCCCAGACTTCTCTTTACCTCTGCTATATAAGCAGTATGTACCTTGAAGCCATATTTAGTTTCTATATATTCCTTTATTTTTTGTATGTAACTCGCTCTTTCGGCTTGTACGCTTCGGCTCTCTTTGCGATATTATCCAGCGGTACTTTACCCTCACCCTCGCCAAACTCCACTTTTATGTTGATATGACTGTCGGGCTTTTTGTGGGAAAGCAAGACAACCGTCTCCACATGCTCTGTGTCACATAACTGATAAACCCCTTTGATCTCATCTTGCTGCATACCTCCCAGCATAAGCCATGTTTCCGGCAGTCCATTTTCTTTTTGCAGACATTGATTCAACGCCGCTTCAAATGGGCCGTATACATCACTCCATTTTTCCTTACAATACGCCTTTGCCTTTTCCGCCCATTGCGGATTCTTTCTTATAGAAATAATTTTCATATTATATATGCCGGCTGCACAAAGCACGATAGTGTGAATGATAGGTGTAACGGATTCCAGTGTGTCGTTTTCTGCTATTGTTCCGCTTTTTCATATCATTCACCTGCCTTTCGTATAGGAATTAGTATAACGTACTTTTTCCCGCGTGTCAATCGTCTAACTGAATTCCTTTCAGCAGACCTGCCAGCGATGTCGTCGCTTCTTCATCGGTATATTCCATTGAAGTTTCCTCCGAGTCATTGACTGCTTCTTCCACTTCCGGCGCGATGTCCTCTGCTTCTTTCATGCTCAAGCGAATTTTTCCGTCTTCGACAGACAACACCTTCACTTTTACTTTCATGCCAAGTTTGACCACTTCTTTTGGCGACTTCAAAAACTTATTGCAGATCTGTGAAATGTGCACCAGTCCGGTAAGTCCGTCTCCAAATTCGACAAAACAGCCGTAAGACTCGATACGGGTAATTGTCCCCTCGGTAATAAACCCTTTCTGCAGAGCATTTAATTTTGCGGCATTTTCCTGTGCAAGGCGTTCTTTCGCCACTTCTTTTGCCGAAAGCACAAGGCGGTTTTCGTCTTCGTCCGCCGTGATCACCTGTACCTGAACCTTTTTGCCGACGTAAGACTCCAGATCCTCGACATACTGTGCCGCCAGTTTTGAAGCCGGAATAAACGCACGGATTCCCTCAAGATACGTAATTACTCCGGAAGGTACCACTTCTTTGATCTTCACTTCAAAGATGGTATGATTGGCAAGGGCATCCTGTAACGTTTCCCAGGCTGCCACTTCTTTCGCCTGACGCAGGGAGGTGATTGTCTGTCCGGATTCATCTTCATATAAAACGATCACAGTCAGCATATCTCCGATCCGGATCTCATCCATTGCGTGGAAATCCGGGTCATTGCTCCATTCTTCTTTCGGAATGATTCCGCGGGAATACGATTGCAGATCAAGCGCGATCTCGTCTTCGTCGATTGCCACAACGGTTCCTTTTATCGCCTGTCCCGGGCGGAATTTTACAAAAGAGGCATTGATTTCATCTTCAAAATCTGCCATTGTCAATTTTTCTTCATCCATTTTCTGTCATCCTTTCCAATTCGTCTGCTAATCTGGCAAATTCTTCCAGCCCTAATTTTTCGCCTCGTATTCTTACATCAAATCCCGCCTGTTCAATCGCACGCGCTGCCTGCTCTTTCGTAAAAGACAGTTCTGCGCTGTTTGCAATTCCATTTTGCAGGGTTTTCCGGCGCTGGTTAAAAGAAGCGCGGATCAGACGGAACATCAGTTTTTCATTGTGCACTTCGACCGGCACTCTTGCGAGACAGTCGAGTCGTATGACCGCACTGCCGACATTGGGCCGCGGCATAAAACAGTTCGGTGGCACAAAGGCGGCGATGTATGGTTTGGCATAATATTGAACCGCGAGAGACAGCGCTCCGTAATCTTTTGTCCCCGGTTCTGCTTTCATACGGTCTGCCACTTCTTTCTGCACCATGACGGTAACATTTGCCAGAGGAACATGGCTTTCAAATAATTCCATAATGATCGGCGTGGTAATGTAATATGGCAGATTTGCCACCACTTTGATCGGCTTTCCGTCATTGTAAGTGTCTGCGATCTGCTGAATGTCCTGTTTTAAAATATCGCCATGCAGCACTTCTACATTGTCGTAAGGCTGCAATGTTTCCTTGAGAATAGGGATCAATTTATCATCAATCTCCACCGCAAGCACCTGTCTTGCATTTTCACAGAGATACTGCGTCAATGTGCCGATCCCCGGTCCGATTTCCAGCACAAAATCGTCTTTTGTAATCTGTGCCGCGTCGACAATTTTATCAAGCACATGCGGATCGATCAAAAAGTTTTGTCCAAATTTTTTCTTAAATTGAAATTCATGCTTTTGAAGCACTTGTATGGTCTCTTTGGGATTGCTTAATTTTTCCATATTCACCTCCTGTTTTTTTCATCCAGCCGGTATAACTTTCTGGCATTTTTTTCTGTTTCTTCGATTACTTTCTGCTCGGAAATTCCTTTGATCGCGGCAATTTCGCGTGCCACATAAATTAAGTTTGTGGAATCGTTTCGTTTGCCGCGGTTTGGTTCCGGCGAAAGGTAGGGGCAGTCCGTCTCCAGCACAATACGTGAAAGTGGGATGGCTTCTACCGTCTCTTTCAAACGACGTCCGTTTTTAAATGTGATCACACCGCCGACTCCGATATAAAATCCCATATCGACGTATTCTTTTGCCATCTCTTTGGCATACGAATAGCAATGAATCACGCCGCCACAATCTGCCGCATGGGTTTCCAATATCATATCCATCGTATCTTTCGCCGCTTCACGGCTGTGGTATACAATCGGTAAATTTACTTTTTTTGCCAGTTCAATCTGGCGGCGGAACCATTTTTTCTGAATTTCCGGCTCCGGCTCTTTCCAGTGATAATCAAGACCGATCTCTCCGATGGCAACAACTTTTTCGTCATGGGAAGCCTGTTCCAGCCATTCCATATCGGTTTCTGTGAGGGGCGCGGTGTCCGAAGGATGCACCCCGACCGCCACATAGGCAAACTCATAACTGTGTGCCAGTTCCATCGCCGCTTTGCTGCTTTTCATGTCAGCGCCCACGCACACAATATTGCCAATTCCATTTTCTTCCAATGATCCAAGAAGGCTTTCGCGGTCTTCGTCAAATGCTCTGTCGTCGTAATGACTATGTGTATCAAATATCATATTATTCTTAGAAAAGACAACAGAAGAGAATTCCTCTGTTGCCTTTTATCTCCGTTTTCTTTGTATTCTATTAGCAGATCTCGGCTCCTGCCGGCATCGGTTTTTCCGGTGTCATAAGTGCCAGATTTCCGTCGGCATCTTCTGCGCAGAGAAGCATTCCTTCTGACAATACGCCTGCCAGTTTTGCCGGTTTGAGGTTTACAAGAACCATCACTTTTTTACCGACCATCTCTTCTGCACTGTAGTGTGCTTTGATTCCGGATACGATCTGTTTTACTTCGCTTCCGATACGAACCTGGGAGCACAAAAGTTTTCTCGATTTCTTCACTTCCTCGCAGGCAATGATCTCGCCCACCTGGAACTGCATTTTCATAAAGTCATCAAATGTGATCTCCGGTTTTGCTTCGATATCAATGACATCCTCCGGTGCCTCAGCTTTTTCTGCTTCTGCTGCCTGAGCCGCTTCTTTTTCATGAATTTTTTTCATAAATTCTTCTTCATCGATTCGCGCAAACAGAATCTCCGGCTTTTCAACTACTTTGGTATCGTTTGGATATTCTCCTGCTTTCAAAGTCTCAAGTTCGCCCTTTGTCGCATTGATCTGAGCAAGGATCTTCTCGCTGGTTTCCGGCATAAAGGAATCCAAAAGAGTCGCTCCGACACGGATACCATCCATCAGATTGTACAAGACGGTAGCCAGACGAGGTTTCTTTTCTTCCTCTTTGGCAAGTGCCCAAGGCATCGTCTCGTCGATATATTTATTACAGCGTTTAAACAAGGTAAAGATTTCCGTAATGGCATCTGCCACACGAAGTTTGTCCATTTTTTCTGTCACTTTGCCCGGTGCCGCATTGATAACAGCTTTCAGTTCATCATCGACAGGCTCGGAAACACCGGCATCTTTAACCACTCCGTCAAAATACTTATTGGACATGGAAATGGTACGATTTACAAGATTTCCCAATGTATTGGCAAGGTCGGAATTCATGCGTTCTACCATTAATTCCCAAGTTACTACACCATCGTTTTCGAATGGCATCTCATGAAGAACGAAATAACGTACGGCATCTACGCCAAACTCGTCTACGAGATCATCGGCATACAGTACATTTCCCTTACTCTTACTCATTTTTCCGTCGCCCTGAAGCAGCCAAGGATGTCCAAATACCTGTTTTGGCAGAGGAAGTCCGAGTGCCATAAGCATGATCGGCCAATAAATCGTATGGAAACGCAAAATATCTTTTCCGATCAGATGAAGATCTGCCGGCCAGAATTTGTCAAACATTTCATCGCTGTTTCCGTCCTGATCGTAACCAAGTCCGGTAATGTAGTTACTCAGCGCATCGACCCACACATATACGATGTGGCCCGGATCAAAGTCTACCGGAATGCCCCATTTGAAACTCGTTCTGGAAACACAGAGATCTTGAAGTCCCGGCAAAAGGAAATTGTTCATCATTTCGTTTTTACGCGACTCCGGCTGGATAAATTCCGGATGTGTGTTGATATGTTCGATCAGGCGGTCCTGATATTTGCTTAATTTCAAGAAATACGCTTCTTCTTTCGCCGGCTGGCACTCGCGTCCACAGTCCGGACATTTGCCATCGACAAGCTGTGACGGCGTGAAGAACGATTCACAAGGAGTACAGTACATTCCTTCGTAATGTCCCTTGTAAATATCTCCCTGCTCATACAATTTCTTAAAGATCTTCTGAACCTGTTTTTCATGTTCTTCATCCGTCGTGCGGATAAAGCGGTCGTAAGAGGTGTTCATCAGATCCCAGATACGTTTGATCTCAGAAGAAACATTGTCAACAAATTCTTTTGGCGTAATGCCTGCTTCTTCTGCCTTCAATTCTATTTTCTGGCCATGTTCGTCCGTTCCGGTCTGGAACCGCACATCATAACCTTGATTTCTTTTATATCGCACGATTGCATCGGCGAGTACAACTTCATACGTATTTCCAATATGAGGTTTTCCCGATGTGTAAGCAATGGCGGTTGTCAAATAATATGGTTTCTTTGCCATTTGTAAGAGCCTCCTTCAATTTTAACTTCCTATCTTTCTATTTTAGTGGGAAATCATGAAATTGTCAACGGTTTCATCACTCCACTCTGCAACATCTCAATTTCTTCTTTGTATGGCGGAATCGGATTTTTCGGATCATCTTCCGGTTTGATCCATGGCGTTTCCAGTATTTTCGGCACATTGGCAAATCTCTCGTCCGATACAAAACGGTACAGAGTATCAAATCCGATTGTGCCAAGTCCCACATTTTCATGACGGTCTTTGTGCGCTCCGAGCGGATTTTTGCTGTCATTAATATGAAATACCGCAATCTGGTCCAGCCCAAGAACGCTGTCAAATTCTTCCATTACCTCTTCGTAATGATTGACGATGTCGTATCCTGCATCATTTACATGGCAGGTATCAAAGCACACGCGGAGGTTTTCCGGATACCGCACGCCGTCATAAATCGCTTTAAGTTCTTCGAAAGAACGACCAATCTCGCTGCCTTTTCCTGCCATTGTCTCCAAGGCAATCTTCACTTTCATATCCTGTTTCATTACCATATCCAGTCCTTTGATGATCTGCGCGATACCGGCTTCTTCACCCGCGCCCACATGGGAACCCGGATGGAGAACAAGTGTCTCCGATCCCATCGCTTCGGTTCTCTCTAATTCTACCGCGAGAAAATCCGTCGCGATCTGAAAGGTCTCCGGTTTGACCGTATTTGCCAGATTGATAATATAAGGGGCGTGTACGACAAATGTCTCAATTCCGTTTTCCTTCATCAGCTCTCTTGCTGCCGGAATATTTAATTCCTCTATTTTCTTTCTTCTTGTATTTTGAGGTGCTCCGGTATACAGCATAAAGGTATTTGCGCCATAAGAAAGGGCGGTCTTCACGGAGCCAAGCATCATATCTTTTCCACTCATTCCCACATGGGATCCTAATAAATACATATTTTCCTCCTATCGCAACAATTCAGGACTGAATGTGCGGATGGGGTGTCCCGAATAGTTGCTTTCAAAATTTATTGTTCAAAAAACGCAGTTACAAATTCTTCCAGATAATACTGGTCTGCTGCCGCCATCAGTTCACGGGCAGAATGCATCGCAAGGATCGGCACTCCCATGTCTACCATTTTCATCGGCAGATATTTGGAAGCGATTGATCCGAGTGTGCCTCCCTGGGAAACGTCCGAACGGCTGGCAAATTTCTGATACGGAATGCCTTCGTTTTCAAAAATCATCATTGCGGTCGCCACCGCTTCACTGTCTGTTACATAATTCTGTGCGCTGGAACGTTTGATCACGACGCCTTTTCCCAGCGGATTCGGATTGGTCGGATCGGATTTTTCCGGTTTATTCGGATGAAACCCGTGTGCGACATCAAGTGACAATGCAAATCCTCCAAAAATCGCCGTCTCTGCCTTTTCTTCGGCCACTCCGAGACAGCGGTATATTTTCTTTAACAAGCGGTACAAAAATTCGCTGTCTGCCCCCTGTTTTGTGCGGCTTCCAATCTCTTCGTTGTCAAACAAGGCGATGACATTGATCCCCTTTTCCCGGTTCTGATTTAAAAGCCCCTGCAGGCAGGCTTCGACTGAAGTAATGTTGTCCAGCCGCGGGGCAGAGATCATATCTTCCTGAATGCCCAATACATCTCCGGCATCACAATTGTACAAATATAATTCATAATCCAATATCTCGCTTGCGGATACTTTCAGTTCTCTCGCAAGCAGGGAAAGAAAGAACTCTTTTTCCACTTCGGTTCCATCGACAAAAGCCAGCGGCTCAAGGTCATTCTGACGGTTTAATTCCACACCTTTATTGACTTCGCGGTTCAGATGAATGGCAAGATTCGGAATCGTAAAAAGCGGACGTTTCATATCCACAATACGCACTTCCGGCTCAAATACATTATCGGATTTGATAACTACTTTTCCCGCCACGGAAAGGGCACGGTCCATCCATGTATTTAAAATAGCACCACCGTACACCTCGACATTTAACTTGCCATATCCTTTAGTGTCTACTTCCGGATTACTTTTGATATAAAGGCAGGGATGGTCTGTGTGCGCCGCAGCCAGGCGAAGCATCTGGTCTTTCTCCGCCGCCTCTTCTGCCAAAAATTGGCTGCCGATAGAAAATGCAAACAAACTGGAATCCGACTGTGTGACAAGATAAGTCTTGCCCGTCTCCAGATCCCAATGCGGTTTCTGCATGGAAAGCACGCAGGCGCCCTCTTCTTCCAATGTTCTTTTTGCCGCTTTTACTGTCGTAAAGCTGCATGTCGATACGCCGATCCGATTCAATAAACGGTCTGCGGTTTCCTGAACTTTTATATTCATATCCATTTTCCTTTCCCACTTTGTATAATTTCTTTTCTTCCGGTTATACTCTTACTATAACCAAAGATAAAGTTAAAATACTTATCCTCCCCCCTTTTCAAAAAGGAGCATCTTTCCTACCGATTGCGCAGGAGAAATGCTCCTTTCGTTATTAAATAGTAACTATTCAGGTTCCCCCTCTTCCACACATTCGCATTTCGAACACTTCGTGTTCTTTCCCGCCTTTGACAAGGCTAAAAATGCTCATATGCGGAGGGGGAGCCCTATTAGGATCTTATGTGGAAATCAAAGCCTCTTACGTGCAAGCACGACGATTCATTGCTTCCCATACATAAGATCCTGAATAGTTACATTAAATATTTATAATTCCCAATGACTGAAGCAGCAGGAATAATAGCAGAACCGGTGCCACGAAACGAATCATGACGATATACAATCCTTTTCTGCTGAATTTGTATTCTCCATTCTGCGTTACTTCATTGATGATGACATCCGGTTTCACAACCCAGCCGATCAAAATACAAGTAAGTACAGCTACGGACGGCATCAGAATATTGTTACTGATATAATCCATAATATCTAAAATCTGTGCTACGCTTCCATTTGGCAGCGGCAGTTCAAAGTAAAACAAGTTGTAACCGAGGCAGACAATGATTCCACCGATAAATGCATAAATGGTTACAATGATTCCACCTTTCTTTCTCGACCAATGGAACTTATCCATCATACTTGACACGATAGCTTCCATGACTGACACGGAAGATGTCACTGCCGCAAAGAGCACCATCAGGAAAAATGCGACACCGATGGCGATGCCGACACCGCCCATCTGGTCAAATACTTTCGGAAGGGAAACAAACATCAATCCCGGTCCGCCGGACATTCCTTCAATTCCCATAAATACATAGATTGCCGGTACGATCATAAGGCCCGCAAGAAGTGCCACCGCGGTATCAAAAATCTCAATCTGGTTAATGGATTTCATCAAATTTACATCTTTTGGCACATAAGAACCATAGGCTACCATAATTCCCATCGCTACACTGATGGAGAAGAACAGCTGTCCCATCGCATCCATAATGATTACAACCCAGTCTTTGAACGTCATTCCGCTGACATCCGGAACGAGATATACTTTTAAACCGTCAAGTCCGGTTCGGGTAACCCCATTCGCATCCGTGAATTTTATCGTCAGCGAATAGACGGAAATTCCAATGATAAGTACCAATAAGATCGGCATGATAAATTTGCTGGCTTTTTCAATTCCTTTATCCACGCCGCAAAGCACGACTGCCGCTGTCGCTCCTAAGAATATCATCATAAAGAAAATCGGTGCATACTGCGATGTAATAAAGTTGTTAAAGAAACTATCCTGCGCCGCATTATGCGCTTTGGCTGTCGCAAATACAGTGAAATATTTGACAACCCATCCACCGATCACACAATAATACGGCAAAATGATCGTCGGTACCAGGCAGGCAAGTACGCCTAATTTCCCCCATTTTGGATGAATGGCTGCATACGCGGTAAGCGGGCTCTGCTTGGTCTTTCGCCCTATCGCGATCTCGGTTGTAAGAAGCGCAAATCCAAATGTCAATGCCAATATGATGTAGCAGATAATAAACACGCCGCCGTGATTTTTCGCTGCAAGATACGGAAATCTCCAAATATTTCCAAGTCCAACGGCACTCCCTGCTGCCGCCAGTACAAATCCCAGTGTCCCTGTAAAACTCCCTCGTTTTTTCTTTTCCATAAAGTCCTCCTGTCAGTGCGTTAATATCTTCTATAATAATGGATTATGGATTATAACGCAAGGATTTTTTTACAAATGCAACACCCGGTCTTTGATTTCCTGGGTTCTTCCCTGGTTCCAGAACTGGGTTCCGATATAGCCACAAGTGCGGCGGGCAACGAACAGTGTGTCGGTGTCGCGATTACCGCAATTTGGGCATTCCCAGACAAGTTTTCCTTTTTCATCGGTTTTTATCTGAATCTCGCCGTCGTATCCGCAGGCCTCGCAGAAATCGCTTTTCGTATTGAGTTCCGCGTACATGATATTTTCGTATATATGCCGCATTACCGCAAGTACCGCCGGTATGTTGTGCTGCATATTCGGCACTTCCACATAGCTGATGGCACCGCCGGGCGACAGTTTCTGAAATTCCGATTCAAATGTCAATTTATCAAACGCGTTAATTGGCTCGGTCACGTGAATATGGTAACTATTGGTAATATAGTTTTTATCCGTCACGCCTTTGATCCGTCCAAACCGCTTTTGCAGGCATTTGGCAAATTTGTAGGTCGTTGATTCCATCGGTGTGCCGTAAACCGAATAGCTGATATTTTCAGCAGCCTTCCATTCGGCACATTTGTCATTTAATTTCTGCATGACTGCCAATGCAAAATCATGTCCTTTTTTTGCCGTATGGCTTTCTCCGGTCATTCGCACGCACATTTCGTACAATCCGGCATAGCCGAGGGAAATGGTCGAATAACCGTTATACAATAGTTTATCAATCGTCTCTCCCTTTTTCAGGCGCGCAAGCGCTCCATGCTGCCACAGAATCGGTGCCACATCAGAAACAGTGCCGAGAAGGCGCTCATGACGGCAACGCAGGGCACGGTGGCAGAGCTCCAGTCTTTCGTCCAATATTTTCCAGAACATGTCCATGTCGCCGTACGATGAGCACGCCACATCAACAAGATTGATTGTCACGACTCCCTGGTTAAATCTTCCATAATATTTATGGCTTCCATCCGGATTCCGCTGACTGTCTTCCACCGTCAGAAAGGAACGGCAGCCCATGCATGTATACACATCCCCCTGCTTTAATTCACGCATGACCTTCGCCGAAATGTAATCCGGAACCATACGTTTTGCCGTGCATTCGGCGGCAAGTTCCGTCAACGCATAATACGGGGAATCTTCCGAAATATTGTCCTCGTCGAGTACATAGATCAACTTCGGAAATGCCGGTGTGATCCACACACCTTTTTCATTTTTCACCCCCTGAATCCGCTGTGTCAGCACTTCGCGGATGAGCAGGGAAAGGTCATACCGCGTCTGGCCTTCCACTTCATCCAGATACATAAACATTGTGACAAACGGCGCCTGTCCATTGCACGTCATCAGTGTAATGAGCTGGTACTGAATGGTCTGAATCCCGCGCTTGATCTCATCTAAAAGCCATTTTTCCGTAATTTTCTTTATCTTTTCTTCGTCTTTTTCCAGTTCGTTTTCCTCAAATTCGGTTTCCACTTCTTTATATATTTTCTTTCGGCTGATGTCCACAAACGGCGCCAGATGAGCAAGGGAAAATGACTGGCCTCCGTACTGGTTGCTCGCCACCTGCGCTACGATCTGCGTCGTAACATTGCACGCGGTATAAAAGGAGTGTGGTTTTTCAATCATTGTCTCGCTGATGACCGTTCCGTTTTGAAGCATATCTTCGAGATTGATCAGATCGCAGTTATGTTCTTTTTGTGCATAATAATCGGAGTCGTGAAAATGAATGATTCCCTCATTGTGTGCATCTACAATTTCTTTCGGCAGCAGCAGACGCATCGTAAGATCCTTGCTGACCTGACCTGCCATATAATCGCGCTGCGTCGAATTGATGCTTGCATCTTTGTTGGAATTTTCCTGATTGACTTCTTCGTTGCTGCACTCAATGAGCGACAAAATCTCTGCATCGGTCGTATTGGCTTTTCTCGCAATCTCACGCTGATAGCGGTAACGCACATATTTCTGCGCAATCTCGTATCCGCCCTCTTCCATAATGGCAATTTCTACCAAATCCTGAATCCGCTCTACATTGACGGCATGCGATGCTTTTTCGATCCTCTCCACCACTTTTCTCGTCACGTCCGCAATCTGTAAAAGCGTCAGTTTCTTATCATCCGTCACCTCATTGTTGGCCTTTTGAATCGCATTGCTGATCTTTTCCGCATCAAACTCAACTTCTTCACCATTTCGCTTTATTACCCATACACTACCCATCTGTGCCTGTCATCTCCTATCTTTTCTTTCTGTTGCACGTTGGTATTTTCCTTTTATCATAAAGGATATCGGGGAACTAACGTCTTTTGCCCCTGATATCTGCAAATATATAGTGTTTTGTTTTTCCCCAGCCACAACATATAGTATATATCATAACACTTTTGGGAGGGGATGTAAAGGGGAGATATGAAAAAGGATGAGGTAAATTAATGATTTACATGCTTAATATATCTTCTTCTTTTTGTGGTGCCAAAATAATCCAATAGCCCCATATCCACCAATTCATTTAATAATTGTCTTGTCCTAGCTCCTTTTAACCCTAGCTCTTCCGCAATCTGCTCTGTGCTGTATTCCACCCCAGCATCCATATATGCTAAAATCTGTTTTTGTCTTTTCGATAAATCGAATCCATTAATTTGTAAGTAATCCGCTGAATCTGCTGATTTTTCTGCTGATTTTTCTGCTGATGTCTTCTCCATCTTCATAACAAGTGTCACCTGATTAAGATTGGTATCCTCAATCAATTCCGGTTCACCCCATCCTTCCAATTTCCACACGCTAAGAATTGTTGGGAATCCTGACCCGGCATTATCTCCAAACCCTACTAATCTCAGCATAGTCTGCATATGAGGATTTCTCGATTTCGAATTACCCCCACGATAAATGTCTTCAAGAGGAAGTTTTAATATTCCCGGATTGGTAAACTCAAACGAATTTTCTCTCTTGATCACTTTCAAAACGCCTGAATCCATCAGATAATCCGCATGTATGATCATATTTACAAATCCTTCCCGAACAGCCTTATGCACCGGAGTATCATCTATACGCTGTACTCCGCCCTCTAACTTAAAAGGCCTTTTCAAATCCTCCGTCAACTTTGGAGTTACTTTTGTAAAAAAGTTAAATAGATTATTTTCCCATGTTCCATCATAAGTAATCCTATCATTCCAGCGAATATCCGCAGTCACCTGACTCTCATTACGATAATCCATAAACACATTATCAAAACGCTCTCTTATAGCCTGTCCTGTACCAAACATCAAAAGACCCGCTAAAGTCAAACCTTCAACGCCAGTTTTCCTGTCCTTTCTGTAACCGCCTAATTTTTCAAGAAACCCTTTGTCATCCAATGAATTCCAAACATGGCTCTCATTTCTGATTTCAAAAATCTGACGATACTTTCTTAATGTTTCTTTGTCTATATCATCCATCTTATAATATTCAATTATCTGATTATCATTACCTTCAAAACTCCGGTCCCTTATCATCCCACTTATTTCATACTCTGTTGCATGATAGTCGCCCTCATGATTTCTTTTATATGTTCCCTTATAAGGATTCTCCCCAACATATACAGGCCGCATGTTAAAATCAGCTCTTGGAACATAAATCACCAGCAGACTAACACAATCTTCTTCAACAATCTCTACATTTTCGTCCTTTAACAGATTAACATTTACCTTACTTCCATTGATTGTATTCCAAAAATCTTCTTTTTGTTTTAACGGATTATCTATCCCTTGTATCATAAATCGTTCTTCTGGTATCGTCTTGGTTTTATCTTCCTTTACTCCAAGTATGATATGCCCTCCTTTAGTATTCGCAAATGCAGAGTATGACTCATATACAGATTTTGGAATATTTTTTTCTGCTTTTTTGCACTCTATATCAACTTTTTCCCCCTTGTAAATAAGTTCTTTTACCTCCTGCATGTTCATTTACTGCACCTGCTTTCTTTTAATTTTCATAGATTTTTACACCTTACAAAAGACATTTTTTACTGTTATCCTCATTTTTACCCTTAAATTTGCGTTATTTAATCAATTCATCAAAAAAATTTTTATCAAATAAAATTAGAAATATACTCTGATTGACTAACAACAATATTGTCTGTTTTAGAAGCAATAATATTATTAATTTGTCTTACCTTTTCATTACTAATATCAAACACTTTTCCATCTCTATTTTGTGCAAGATTACGGGCTAGAAATCTAATACAGAATAAACTTGAGATAGGAAAATATATCTCAGCTTTAAAACCAGCAATTTCCTTGGAAACAACACAGGGAGCAGTAGATGTAATAAACTGCATGTCAGCTGGTACACGCAAAAAATCCACTATATAACTTTGATTCATATTATTTACATATTTAGATATTACTCCCCTATTTCCCCTTGCAGCATCAAGTAATACACCGTAGAAATATGGTTCAAACGCCAATACGCCGTTTTCTTTTATAGTTTCTAATTCCGATTCTTTAAATCCCATTGCCCCAAAGCAGTTTGCAAATATGGATAATATTGGCATTATATCTTTTTTCATTACGTTATTTAATCTAAGATTCTGAACTATAACAAATTCCAACAAAAACATTTTATCTGGAACATAGTAATCATCCATGTTATTTCCAGCTGCCCGAATCAAACCATTCCTTGTTGTCGACCAATTATTTTCTAGATAATTTGCAAAATAATCCTCTTCTATAATTTTTCCAACAACTTGAAAAATGTATGAATTTATGTCAAACTTGAACTCTTCCACGCTTATACTATTACCATTCAAATTTGTTACTGTCCATTTATTTATTTCATCATAACAACACATAAAACTATCATAATCAGAAACCCTCTTTTCCTCAATTTCACCATCTTCATTTTTTATTGAACAAGTAATATTGTATTTCACGGTAGCAAAATAATCATTTATTTCTTTTTCAAGTTTATATATCAAACTAGGAATTCTACATATATCTATGTAATAAAAATCTTCTTCCATAAAAAATGAACGTTCTGGTGTAATAGTTTTAACATCTCGATATTTCACATCAATTCCTTTTGCTCCTAAATCACTCTTATAAAAAACGTAAAAATGATTTTTAGTCCCTGGTATTTCCCATCCATCATAATAGGTTGCTGAAACTTTATGAGCTTTCATTGCATCACTCCTCGCATAATAAAACACTGTAAAACAAAATTTACCATATATACTTACAACATATTATAATAACAACTTTTGTAAATAAATTTTTCAACTCATAATCACCGTGTTGTGTCTTTCCGTAAAGCCATTCTTTCCGCATCTGGCATCTTGCACCATGATATGTATCCCCTCCTTTGCGAAAACCACATGGTACTTTTTGAAAACGCCCCATAAGACTTCCGTAAATCTTTATCAGGAGTCGATTCACTAATAATTTTGAATCTCTTTTGTCGATATTCCTCAACAAATATAGGTTCTTATCTTCAATTTTTGAGACACTCTCTGCTCTTGGTAATACTAATTCGAAGTTGTTTAAATGTTCATCGTCCCATTTCTGTTATTGTATCTGCCAACAATATCTCTATTTCTTTACTCTGATTTTTTTAATAACACTCCATTGACTATATATCTTCTTACCGTTTTCCATTCTATATGCTCGAACACGAACATAATAAACTTTGTTTTTTAACTTGGTAAGAACATATTTTGTTTTTTTAGTATTTTTTACTTTTTGTTTTGATGCTTTTTTCTTAGTTGTATATTGAATTTGATATCCCTGAGCTTCAGAAACTTTCTTCCATTTAAGAACAATACGTTTCCTCTTTTTGTTTTTCGCACTAAAACCTTTTACTTTTGAAATGGTTCTCTTTTTATCTTTATTAACCACCATAGGTTCTGCTACATTAGAAGGTTTTTGAACCAGTTCTACAACCGACTCGTTTGATTCAGGTTTCATCGTTTGTTCTGGAAAAGAATCCTTTTTTCTCGTAATTTCATACTCTTTTATGAAAATTCCATCATAATTGCCAATTCCAGAAATAATCATAATACCAGTACCAACATCCACATTATTTAGTGCTATTCTTTCGTAGTCTGTTCCATCCACCAGTTCTCTTCCATTCAAAGTAACAACTACGTCTGGAATAATTTCCGTTCCAGTATACTCAAATGTATCTGATGTCATCTTTAATATAGCATTCTTTAAATTGTTTGTATCACAACGACGATATTGGAACACCACTTTAGTAATATCTTCTTTAACCCAAATATCTTTCTTTGCTTCGGTACTTATAACCTCATACCCGTCAACATTTGGCGCACTCACCCCAATCGTCTCACCAACAACTGCTGTATAAGTCAAAGAATCCGCCACATCTACTCCATTCTCATCCTCACATATCACTTCGTAAATACCCTGTTCAGATACTATCGAAATTTGATATTCTGTAGATGCCCCACCATAAGTCACGTGAACTTTATTATTTCCGTTTACATCTTTATAAGCAAAAGAATACCATCCCTCTGTCACTATAGTTTCTGTTCCATCCATAAATGTAACGCATAACTGCATATCCGTTTCATTTAGTTTTTCACCAGCTGAATATTCTGTTTTTTCTGGCATTTTACTAATCGAAATACTACTTACTTGTTTTTCCGTAATTGCATAAGATATATTGTTTTTCTTTGCATATTCAATAGCCACACTAGATTCTGTCCCCATCAATGTAACTGTCGAATTATCAATAGCATTTGTTTCAATCTGTTGCAAAGAATCTGGACAAAATACTATTTCTAAGGAAGAACATCCCGCAAATGCTTCCTCATCAATTTTTTCAACAGAATCCCCTAAAACAACCCGCTTCAAAGATGAACAATTTTTAAATGCTGCTTTTCCAATTTTCTTTACACCATCTGGTACAATAACACATTCAATTTCTGTATTATCTTTAAACGCATTATCTGAAATAGAAATTACTGACATTCCCTCCGTTGTGTTCGGAATAGTTAATATACCATTATCTACTACATCATCTGTTTCCATCAGTTCATCTTCATCACTATAAACAGCATGCCTTAAAGACGTTTCTGAAATTTTATTTTCTTCAACTAATCCATTTACAGATAATTCATCTTCGAATCTTTTGTAAGTATATTTGGCATTTAGCATTGCATTAACTTTTGCTTTACATCCTTTAATATGCTTTTCATAAGAAAACTCATTTAAGAAAACACTATCATTTCCTATAATGTTCTTCATATGATTTTTGGCTATTTTTTCACAAGAGTTACAAGCATTTTTTGCCGCTGCAAGTTCTGCTTTATATAAAAGTTTATAGTTACTAATTTCCTCATCAATATTGAGATCACCTTCGTTTTGTTTATTATATATAAAATCTCTTGTTTTCCGTGAAACACAAGTATTCAAAACACGAAAGAAATTTGTATCGTTTTGTGCATTAATCACATCATCAGCACTAGACTCAGGCAAAATATAGGCAATAACCTTACAAGCCGATTCCGCACAAAAAACCAACCCTGCTGAACCTGTCCCTACTACAAGCTCTACTAACGATTCTCCTTTCTTCTCTACGGTCTTTGCAATCGCTTGAAGGCAACCCTTTTGCAAATATTTATCAACTACTGTTTTGTATGGATGACTTGCTTGTTCTAGGGCTCTAGTAAGCCCTCTCTCCACATCAGATCCTGGTGCCGTTCTCTTTACTTCTTCTAACAAATTTTTAATTAAACTTTTTTGGACACTCTCTAATGTTACTATCAACAATGCTGCCTCACTCATATCTATTGCATAACCAACATTTTTAAACACCTTATCAATTTCTTTCCAATTTTCACCAATCTTTTTTATCAATAGTCCAATTTCTTTATCACTATAATGCCCACTTTTCGCAAGCAACTTTTGTATCTCCATACTGCTTAATTCTTTAGTTTTTGTTTCCAACTCTTTTGCCCACTTATAATCTTTTTTCACTTCTTTAATTGTACTTTCGACTATGTCTGATTGTTGCATTATTTCTTTTAAAAAACGCAAAGTAGCTTCATCCAAGTATTCATCTTGAATAGATGTCCCTCCCAATTCACTTGCTCCCAATTTTAAAATACTGTTTATAGAGTTTCCAGAAAGCATATATTTATAACCAGATTGCATATTCTGCGCCCATGTCCTATTTCCGTTAACATCTTCACAATCTTCCAATATCATCTCCGTTACTTTTTGTTGAGGACTCTCATAGAGATATTCCGGATATTTTTCAAAAAGATCTCTAGTGGTAATAGAATTTTTAAGTGGTGTTTGTACAGTAATAGCACCATTTGTATGCTTTATAGCCTTTACAGGATAATTTCTATCTGCTCCTTCACCAACATCACACCGATGTTCAGAATCATAATAGGACAGCCATACTTCCCCTTCTTTTTCTGCCGAAATTACCCCATCTTCTATATGTATATAGCGTGAGTCCTCTTTTGTTCTGGCACACCATATATTAGGTTTTAAATCAAACTGATAATTTGGAATATTACTCTCAACACATACTCTATATTCATCTCCAACTCCAACCTCTATTTTTTCTGTATTTAAATAAAATGGATGATATACCATTTTTTCCTCATCCAATGTATTAGGACTCGCTTCTATCTCACTATTACTATATTTATCATGATTTAAATATAAAATAGTAACCCCCTCATAATTGTCAAACTTTAAAGTTTTCCCGACATAAGTATACCCACAATTATTTTCGTTGTCATCCAAATATGTTGCCGTTGTCTTTCCAGAAGCATTTATTTCGTAGCGCCTTCCAGTCGAGTTGTAATGTATAAAGGACAATGTATACTCATTGCTTAGCATGTTTGTAAAAGAGCATGTTTCCTGACCTGACAACACAATCACTTTAACAGCTTCATAGTTTACCTTTTCGCATTTTATTCTATTATCTATTTCAAACTTTAATTCTCCTTCTATAACTGAAATCTCAAAAAAACGATTACCCCTAATATAATGAGTTTTTTTATTAACTCCATCATATTTTGTAGTATCTGTGCGCCATTCTTGTGCTACTTGTGTTCCATAATCCGCATCACTTATATTACATATCGCCTTCCCAGTATAATCAATACCTATTGTTCCCTCATTATAATTTGTAAATTTGTAAGTCTCCCCAGGCTTAATTGTTACAATGTCATAAATAATCTTTTTAGAATTAATCTTCTCATTTATTTTTAATATTAATTTCCCACTTCTGACACGTATTTCTAATGGATGATCTGGAGATATACACAATACAGCATCATCTTTTAACATACAATATGAACTTGACCATTTAATACTATCCACATCACACAATGCTTCTCCTGAATGTTCAATACAGACCTCTTCATCCGAAGTAAAACGATAGGTTTCTCCTTCTTCTACAGTTATTGTATAACCTTCTGCTTTAATAACCAAACTCTTTTGTGGTAATACACTAACCAACAATATCACTATTAACAAGATTGACAACATTCTTTTTTTCATCCTAAACCGCTCCTCTTCTTATTATTTATAGTACTCTATCTTCTTTGATTATATCTTATGACAATTATATTTTCAATATTTAAATATACATTTTTGGGAAAGTATTTAGGGGAAAGTTTTGATAGGCAGCCTAAAACTTGAAATCTGTAATTCTGGTTACCTTTTCCTTCAAATCTGTCTGCAAAAAGCAACATAAAAGCACAATATTCATAAATTTCGTTGCCTTTTTCTTCTGATCTGTCCTCTAAAAGCAACATAAAAGCACAATTTCAGCAAATTTCGTTGCCTTTCCCTTCAAATCTGTCTACAAAAAGCAACATAAAAGCAAAATCCAAACGAATTTCGTTGCCTTTCAGACCGAACGTATGAAAAAGCGCCGGCAGACTACTTCTACCGGCGCATCATTTCTTTTCTCTTTATTTTCTTTTGAATTTTTTCCCCGGCTTTCCGTCGAAGGTTTCTTCTAACTGCTGTAACAGTTTTTTCTGCTCTTTCGTAACGGATGTCGGAACATCGACAACGAAGTCCACATAATGGTTACCACGCAGTTTTTTGTTACGCAGGGAAGGTACTCCTTTGCCACGAAGGCGCATACGGGTTCCGGTCTGGGTACCCGGTTTGATCGTACATGCCACTTCTCCGTCGATGGTTTTTACCGTTACTTCGCCACCGAGTACGGCTTTCGGGTAAGAAATCTTCACTTCGGAATACAGGTCGTAGTCATGACGTTCAAATTCCTCATGCGGCTGTACGTATACTTCTACAAGAAGGTCGCCACGTGCTCCGCCGTTGGTGCCCGGCTCGCCCTTTCCACGGATACGTACACTCTGTCCATGGTCGATTCCGGCCGGGATCGATACCTGGATCTTCTTTTTGCTTGCAATGTAACCGGTTCCGTGGCAGTCGGAACATTTGTCCTTGACCACTTTTCCGGTACCATGACAATGCGGACATGTGGATACATTCTGCACCATACCAAATAAGGATTTCTGGGATGTCACCACCTGACCTTTACCACCGCAGGTAGCACAGGTTTCCGGTGAAGTTCCCGGTTTGGCTCCGGTTCCGTGACAGGTCTGGCATTCGTCTTTCAATGTCAGTTCCAGTTCTTTTTCTACGCCAAAGCAGGCCTCTTCCAATGTGATGCGGACCTGCGCGCGGATGTTCGCACCTCTTGTCGGTGCATTGGGATCGCGTCTTCTGGCTCCGCCGCCAAAGAAGTCGCCGAATATGTCGCCAAAAATATCGCCCATATCCATACCGGAAAAGTCGAAGCCGCCGGCTCCGCCAGCACCATTTTCAAACGCAGAGTGACCAAATTGATCATACTGACGTCTCTTATCCGGGTCGCTCAATACGGCATACGCTTCGGATGCTTCTTTAAATTTTGCTTCGGCATCTTTATCGCCGGGATTTGTATCAGGGTGATATTTTTTTGCCAATTTTCTATAGGCACGTTTCAGGGTAGCATCATCCGCATTGCGGTCTACCCCTAATACCTCATAATAATCACGCTTATCAGCCATTTTTATCCTCCATTCACTCACTCTTCGTTATAACCGACAGTACGACCCGCACCAGAGTACGAGCCGTAACATCGGAATCTATCAAGGTTGATTACAGTTCTCTGAAATCTCCATCGACAACGTCGTCTCCGCCGTTATCTGCTGTCTGCTGTCCTGCTGCTCCCATGTCCGGACCAGCTGCACCCTGAGCGCCGCCAGCTGCCTGCTGTGCCTGCTCATACATCTTAGCAAATACCTGCTGTGAGTTTGTCATCAAGGATTCTTTTGCTGCTTTCAATTCTTCGATATCAGCATCTGTCATAGACTCTGGCTGTGTTCTCTCAAGAATTGCTTTTACTTTGTCAATCTCAGCCTGAACTTTTTCTTTCTCTGAAGCATCTACTTTGTCACCCACTTCATTGAGTGCTTTCTCTGTCTGGAATACCATGCTGTCTGCTTCGTTGCGGGTATCGATGCCCTCTTTGCGTTTCTTATCCTGAGCTTCGAACTCAGCGGCTTCTTTGACTGCTTTATCGATATCATCATCGGACAGGTTGGATCCTGCTGTGATGGTAATGTGCTGCTCTTTTCCTGTTCCAAGGTCTTTTGCAGATACATTTACGATACCATTGGCATCGATATCAAAGGTAACCTCGATCTGAGGTACTCCACGCATTGCCGGTGGAATGCCATCCAGACGGAACTGTCCAAGAGATTTATTGTCGCGGGCAAACTGTCTTTCACCCTGTACTACGTTGATGTCTACTGCGGTCTGATTATCGGCTGCGGTAGAGAAGATCTGGCTCTTCTTCGTAGGAATTGTTGTATTTCTTTCGATCAATTTGGTAGCTACACCGCCCATTGTCTCGATAGCAAGAGAAAGTGGGGTAACATCCAGAAGAAGGATATCGCCGGCACCGGTATCTCCGGCAAGTTTACCACCCTGAATGGAAGCACCCAATGCTACACACTCATCCGGGTTCAAAGATTTATTTGGCTCATGTCCTGTCAACTGTTTTACTTTGTCCTGTACGGCCGGGATACGTGTGGAACCACCAACCAAAAGAACTTTGCTAAGTTCAGAAGCAGTAATTCCGGCATCTTTCAATGCATTGTTTACAGGAGTGGCAGTTCTCTCTACCAAATCTGCTGTCAATTCATCGAATTTTGCACGTGTCAGGTTCATATCAAAATGTTTTGGTCCTTCCTGTGTTGCTGTGATAAATGGAAGGTTGATATTTGTCGTTGTTGCGGAAGAAAGCTCTTTCTTTGCTTTCTCAGCAGCTTCTTTCAAACGCTGCATTGCCATCTTATCACCGGAAAGGTCAATACCTTCTGTTTTCTTAAATTCGCTTACCATGTAATCGCAGAGTTTGTTATCGAAGTCATCACCACCAAGACGGTTATCTCCGGATGTTGACAATACTTCGATGACACCGTCACCGATCTCGATAATGGATACATCGAATGTACCACCACCAAGGTCGTATACCATGATCTTCTGCTCGCCTTCGTTGTCAAGACCATAAGCAAGTGCGGCTGCGGTAGGCTCGTTGATGATACGTTTTACATCAAGACCTGCGATCTTACCGGCATCTTTGGTTGCCTGACGCTGTGCATCGTTGAAGTAAGCCGGTACTGTGATAACAGCTTCTGTTACTTTTTCGCCACCAAGATAATTCTCTGCATCGCCTTTCAATTTCTGAAGGATCATTGCGGAAATTTCCTGTGGAGAATATTTCTTTCCTTCGATATCGGCACGATAATCGGTACCCATATGTCTTTTAATGGAAGAAATTGTATTATCTGCATTGGTTACTGCCTGGCGTTTTGCGGGTTCACCGATCAAACGCTCTCCATTTTTTGTAAATGCTACAACAGCTGGTGTTGTACGTGCACCTTCTGCATTTGCGATAACGACTGGTTTTCCACCTTCCATAACAGCTACACAGCTGTTTGTTGTTCCTAAGTCAATTCCAATAATTTTACTCATAATAATTACCTCCAAAATAAATTCTGTTAGTTTACTACCTTAACCATACTGTGTCTCACGACGCTGTCTTTATACATATAGCCTTTCTGAAATTCTTCAGAAATGATGTTTGCCTCTTTGGTCTCATCTTCGTCATGCATTACCGCATTGTGAAGATTTGGATCAAATTCTTTTCCGACGGCTTCGATCGGAGTAACTCCAATTTCTTCAAGTACCGTAGTAAACTGTTTGTAAACTGCTTCCATTCCTTTTACGAAGGCATTGTCCTGTTCCTCTTCCGGAACAGCTGCCAAGCCTCGTTCAAAATTATCTACGATAGGAAGAACTTTTTCCACAACATTTTTGGCACCCATGTCAAATTTTGCTGCTTTTTCTTTTTCGGAACGATTTCTGAAGTTTTCAAACTCTGCCATATTACGGAGAAGTCTGTCATTTAACTCTTCAATCTTTTCATCCTTCTTATCTTTCTTTTTGGATTTTTTCTTTTCTTTTTTTTCTTCCGCCTTTGCCGGCGTTTCCTCTACGGTTTGTTCCTGCGCCTGTGTCTCTTTGGCTACAGTTTCTTTTTCGGTTTCCGGCGTTTCCGCCTGCTCGGCTTTCTTTGTCTCTTCTGCCATTTTGTACCGCCTTTCTCCATCAACTCTGCTTTGTCACTATGTCTTGGATTTAAATATATCATCCAGCTGCTGCATGCAGCTTTCCAATGTGCCAACCACTTTTTCATAATCCATACGTTTTGGTCCGACAATTCCTATCTTGCCATACACACCTTCTTTGATCTGGTATGTTGCCGTAACCACGGAACAGTCACGCATGGATGCGACCGGTGATTCTTCACCGATATATACCTGAATTCCATGTTCTTCCGGATCGGTCGCCTCGTCATTGACCCAGGCTTCCAGTCTCTGCTTTTCTTCGAACGTGGAAAGGAGATCAACCATCTTTTCCTTATCACTCAGTTCCGGATATTTTAAAATGTTCGTCGCCCCGGAAGTATATACCTCCGACGTCTCTTCATCACTCAGCGCCTCTCCGATACAGTCTAATATGCTCGAAGCAAGTTCACCGTATTCACCGGCTTTTTCTTTGATCTGCTGCATGATCGCCATATTGATCTCTGTGACGTCCAGTCCATTAAGTGCGGCATTGATCATAAAATTCAACTGAGCCAGAACATTGTCCTCGATTGGTGCTGCCAGATTAATAAATTTGTTGTTTACATGATTGTTATCCAAAACTACGATCACAAGGATCTGCGAATCGGATATCTGATTCAATTGTATGAATTTGATCTTCTTGTGTTCATAACGGGGTTTGGAAACCATCGTCGTGTAATTGGTATTTTCTGCAAGCAGTTTTGCTACCTGCTGTAAAAGAAGATCGATCTTGTCTGCCTTTTCGATCAAAATCCCTTTCGCATCGTCCACTTCTTTTTCTTGGTTGCGAAGCACCGTATCTACGTAAAGCCGATATGCTTTGTCCGAAGGGATTCTTCCTGCTGACGTGTGAGGCTGTAAAATGTAACCCATCTCCTCGAGATCTGCCATCTCATTGCGGATCGTCGCAGAACTTAAATTCAAATCGGTAAACTTGGATACGGTTCGGGAGCCAACCGGTTCACCACTTTCCATATAGTTGTGAATAATGGCCTCCAAAATCTTTTGTTTTCTTTCATCCAGTTCCATATCATCACTCCCTTTTTGTCTTGTTAGCACTCATCAAGCACGAGTGCTAATCATTGACTAAGATAAAGATAACACCCTTGCAAGGGTTTGTCAAGGGTGTTTTTTAAAATTTTTTTCTTTTTTTGTTATAATCCCTATTTGAAATAAGACTGTGATTTCTCTCTTCGGTGCCGCTCGCGCTTAAAGAACACACGTAGCAGTATGCGAGGGCTGAAACACGCCCTCTGCATACTGACGGTGTTCTAAACACCTCATAAAGAAATCACAGTCTCATTTTAAATGAAACTACAATATAAAAAACAAAAATTATATAAAAACGTTTTAGTTGCGAGCCGTGGGAATCGCTAGAATAATTATTTATTAACCACTAGAAAACCGTTCTCTCTTTTTTATTATAATAGTATTATTGTGGGATTTTAAATGAGACTATACTTTCTCTCACAGGCGTTTAGAACACCGTCAGCGCGTAGAGGGCGTATCACAGCCCTCACGCACTGCTACGTGTGTTCTCCTAAGCGCAAGCGGCGCCGAAGAGAGAAAGTATAGTCTCGCATTATATCACCGGAAAATCCATCATCTTCAATATGATCATGATCGGGCTGTAACTTTGCAGCCACATGACGACGGAATTGGCTCTTGCTGCTTTTACGATCTGAACTGCCCAGGAGTATTCCTGCACGCCACCGAGAATAGCAAGAATTGTCCACACGACCAAGAGTCCGGACACTGCTCCAAACACAAAACCAAGCAGACGATTTACTGTGCTTACGATCGGCAGATCATCCGCGATGCGGATCAGGCGGGCAATGATTCCAAACACAAGCATCCATACGACCAAAGCAATCCCATAACCAATCGCTTCTCTGACCGGCCACGATTTTGACAGCCGCGACACGACGGTTGGTGCGCTTGCTGCTGCCGCAATGATGGTAAGCAGATTTTTGACCATGGCAAATACGCTGAGCAGGAAACCTCGGTTGGATCCAATCAATGCGCTGATCAAAATAATCGCCAGCAAAACCCATTCTAAAATTTGTCCTATCATTCCTACTGACATTTTATCCCCCTTCTTGGTATCTCTCATACCAGTTGTTTTGTAACTATTCAGGACACCCCTCTCTCAGATTCGCATTTCGAACACTTCGTGTTCTTTCTCGCCTTTGACAAGGCTAAAAATGCTCATATGAGGAGGGGGAGCCCTATTAGGCTCCAAATGTACGGAAATCAAAGCCTCTTACGTGCAAGCACGACGATTTATTGATTTCCATACATTGGTCCTGAATAGTTACGTTGTTTTTATAGAAACTTCCGGCATAAGAAAACATCAGGTTATGTCTTTTATCAGCCGGACAGTTTGACTATCCGTATCGTTGTTTCATCAAGGAAAAAGTATTGGTTTTCCCTCGTTGTCGGGAAAAAATAATCGTAATTCTTTCCAAAATCAAAGGAAAACTTCACCGTTCCATTCTTTCTTAATAAGAAACAATTTTGGTTTCCCGTAAACAAGATTTCATTTCTCGTCATTTCCACCTGAGAATACTGTATCGTCACCTGCTTGGTCATCTTTTCTTTTCCCTGCAGTGTATACAAATGAACGACCTGATCGTCGATATTTCCGGCAACTCCGGTAACGATCAAAATATTTTCATCGTCCACGGCGATACTCTTTATCTCTTCTTTCAATGTAACTTCCGCCTGAATCCCCGGTTTTTTCATATCTTTAAAAATCGTAAAACCGTCTTCCGTAAAGATTACAACGCGATCGCTGTCCAAATATTTGATCTGGGAGATCATCTTCTGCTCAAAAGATTTTCCACCAACCAATGTATTCTGGTCCTGTCCTACTTCCGTAAAATTGTAGAAACAGACCTTATTTTCCATCGTTCCGTTGGCGGCGACCAGGTAGGAGATAACAATGCTCTCTCCATCGGGTGCCAGATCCAAATCCATCGCATATCCATCATCCAGTACATTGCTTGGAATCTCCACCAAAAGCTGTTCTCCCGCACTAAACGGATCGTATATATTGATCACATCGCTGTCGTCATCATGGAGCAAAACTGCCACTTTTCCATCGGCAGACACTTTTGCACGACCGATTGGCAGTGTCGTCTCAATCTCTTTTCCGGGATTTGTCCCATCATATATAATACAGGTTTTGCTTCCAATATCTGCAACCACAACATAATCTTCGCAAATATCAACCTGCGGCTGCTGCATCTCGTATCCGCCATTCCAAAGAACATTTCCGGCTTTATCCAATGCCGAGATTCCGTCCCTGCTGTATTTCAACAACTTTCCATGATACGAAAGATATTCCACATTATTACTGTCCTCTCTCGTGATCTCACGTTCCACGTCATATCCCGAAAAAGTACGGTTCATATAATAATAAGAAATGATAACAATCGCTGTCAACGCTACGATCACAGCGGCTGCAATGGACCCAAACAGCAGAATTTTTCTGCGCTTTTTTTCCTTTTCCACACTGTTCCTCATTTCTGTGTTAAAACACTTTCTGATAAAAAAAGTATATCATAAGAATTTACAGATTTCAATGAATTTATCGCAATCCATATATAACAATTTGTTATATATCCTGCCAGGATACCGGTAAGCGTCCCACACATGCTTGCATGATGTGGGGCGGTTACCAGGGATCCGCCCCTTATGAGGATGCAGCGATTTACCTCGTAAATCTGCGAAATCCGAATAAGGAAAGAATTGCGAAAGTTGCGTCAGCAACGCAGCAATTCGCGGGCAGGCTGCCAGGATACCGGTAAGCGTCCCACACATGCTTGCATGATGTGGGGCGGTTTGACTACTGTATCCCTGCCGGCGACACATTGGCTGCCGGCGACTGCGTCGGAACCTCCGTGGTAACTGCCGGCGGGGTCACGACTCCATTGCCAATCGTTTCCATCGTCGTATCCGTATTTAGTTCCTTTTGAATCTCATTTTTTATTCCCGTAAGCTGGTCATTGAGTCGCGAAAGGTTGATCTTGTTATTCCATGCGGCAGCCGCAAATACAATGGCAAGCACTATAACAAGGCCCGCAAAACCGTATCCACGCCGTTCACCCACCTCTCGTTCTTTTTTCTTTTCTTCCTTTTCCTGAATCACACCGCGGATATTACGCAAGACGCGGTCATCCTCCTGCTCGACAATATGTACAAAACGGTTTGCCTCTTCCATCATGTAGCGGCGCATTTCCGGATTTTTCTCATAATATACATAATAGCCGGTCTGTGGCACCAGCATGCTGTTTTCATATTGATAGCACGTCTCCTGCCATTCCTGCGGCGGAGTGCAGATCAGAAGCTTGTCCCCATCGGAAAAATTTCTCCGGTGCAGCTCCAGCAGTTCTTCCTGTGCCTTTCCTTTTTCCGCTTTTGCGCCGGTATAAAACCAGCCGACGACATCCACGCCCGAAAAATTTTCTTTCATATCGGTGTAAATGTCGGTCCACATTTCGGAAGAAAAACTGTCTCCTTTCCGCTCGGCAAAGTCGTGGATCACAACCATCCCCGAGATCTGAAACAGTTTCTCGTGCGAACGGAACATCCGGTGGCCCAAAAGCACACCTGCTGCCTCGCTTCCCTCTGCTTCTTTCACAAGTCTTTTTGCAAATGTAATTACATAATCTTCTACATAAATTTTACATTTTCCCTTTACATCCCCTATCTGCCTCACACTTTTTGGTGTTTTCCAATCCATGATAAAACCTCACTTTCCTTACATGTTACTTTGTAACTATTCAGGGCACCCCGCTCACACATTCGCATTTCGAACACTTCGTGTTCTTTCCCGCCTTTGACAAGGCTAAAAATGCTCATATGTGGAGTGGGGAGCCCTATTAGGATCTAAATGTATGGAAACCAAAGCTTCTTACGTGCAAGCACGACGATTCTTTGATTTCCATACATTGATCCTGAATAGTTACATTAAGTTAATTATAAGGAATACACAGTTTCTTTTTTGTCACAAATTGTCATTTGGCAAAAAACCGTTCGTTCTTCTTCGACACATTGTTTTCTTTTTTTCATATTTCCTTTTTTATCCTGCACATTCTGCCGCATAGTTTCGTTGTGCTTGGTTCATACTTCTTAGTACCGGCAGAATCGACAGAGCATTCTGTTGTATGGAAAGGAGAAATTGGATTGACTCATTATTTTAATCCCGGCGATCCGCTCGCCCTTCGTCATTTTACAAAAACTCTGTCCTCTCTTTTGGAAAAAGAGGACCTGACGAACCGTGATATTGTGATCCTTTGCATCGGATCTGACCGCGCTACCGGCGATTCCCTCGGTCCTATGGTAGGGCATCAGCTCGCGCGTATACAAAAAAACTTCCACCTTTATGGCACATTGAAAAATCCGGTACATGCCAAAAATCTGGAAGATGCTTTAACATTTATTGAATTAAATCATAAAAACCCTTTTATTATCGCTATCGATGCCTCCCTCGGTGTCGCCGAACACATCGGCTATATCACGTTAGGGGAGGGCTCCCTTGCGCCCGGCGTCGGTGTCGCAAAAAAACTGCCTGCCGTCGGCGATCTGTGTATCACCGGCATCGTCAATCTCTCGGGCTTTGGAGGGCAGATGCTGCTCCAGACCACAAGGCTTAGTCTGGTCTTAGAGCTTGCCTCCTTTATCGTAAGCGGCCTCCGCCGCTGTCTCTGCACACCGGGGATATCACAATTCCGTTCTTCCCTGCAGCGCACGAAATAACGTAACTTCATCGATATACTCGAGGTCTCCGCCGACGGGAACACCGCTTGCGATACGAGTCACCTTGATGCCAACCGGCTTTAACAGCTTGCTGATATACATCGCGGTGGCTTCCCCTTCCAGGGAAGAATTGGTCGCAATGATCACTTCCTCAACGTCCTCTGTCTGAAGCCGCTGCATCAGCTCTTTCAGCCGGATGTCTGCCGGCGTAATGCCAAGGCTCGGATTGATCGCGCCCTGCAGCACATGGTATAATCCATTATACTGTCCCGTTTTTTCATAAGCTGCCAGATCTCTTGTATCCTCCACAACCATGATCGTCTTCTGATCACGCTTCGGATCCGAACAGATCGGGCAGATTTCCTGATCCGTCAAAGTAAAACATTTTTTGCAGTAGCGCACATTTTTCTTTGCTGCTGTAATCGCTCCCGCCAGATTTTCCACGCGTTCCTGTGGCATATTGAGAATATGAAATGCGAGTCTCTGTGCCGACTTCGCACCAATGCTCGGCAATGCCGCCAGTTCCTCGATCAGATGGTTGATGGAATCCGAATACGTATTCATTAAAATGGAAATCCTCCGCCAAGATTTAATCCACCGGTCAATGCTTCCATCGCTTTGGCACTATCGGCTTCCATCATGCGCAATGCCTCGTTGGTCGCTGCCACGATCAGATCCTCTAACATCTCGATGTCATCGGGATCCACTACTTCTTCTGACAATTTAACGGACAACACTTCTTTTTTCCCGGAAACTTTCACCGTAACGGCTCCGCCGCCTGCTGTCGCCTCAAATTCTTTTTCTTCCATTTCCTTCTGCTGCTCTTCCATCTGACGCTGCATTTTCTGCGCCTGCTTCATCAGATTGTTCATATTTCCAGGCATTCCTCCCTGAAATCCTCCACGTCTAGCCATTGTTTATACCTCTCTTTTCATTTTATTCTACTGTTTCTATGACAATGTCATTTCCATCAAACATTCCCCGAAGTTCAGGTAATGCGTCATACTCACGCTGACTTTCTACATATTTATACTCAATTGCCACCGTTTTGTCAAGTACCTCTGCCGCCGCATCGGCCACCGCTTTCTGATTGGCCTCCTGCGATGCAAAATACGAATAACCTGTTTCCTTCGCAAATGCAATGACAAGATTTCCATTGTCATTTACGGTAAGCGTCACCATATCCAGCATGGCTTTCGACACCGGATCCAATTGATTCAGCACCTGCTGCCAGTTTCCGACAAGCTGCTTTACTTCCTTCGGTACAGCACTTGCCCGCAGTTTTGGTGCCGGTTTTTCCACCGCTTTCGGCGTTCCAGCCGGTGCTTCCGAAGCCTGCACGACCACGCCTTTTTCCAGCTGATGTTCCAGATTGTGCACCCGGTTTACGAGCGAATCATAGTCTTTTTCCATCTCTGGTTTTCCAAGTTTTAACAGTGCAATTTCAAACAATACACGTTTTTGCGATGCATATTTCATCTGGTTTTCCACATCCGAAAGGACACGGATATAACGGAAGATCATCTCCGTTTCCAGCAGTTTGCTCACTTCAATCAATGTCCGGCAGTTTTCCTCGGACATATCCACAATCTTTTCCGGATGCTCCGTCGTTTTTGCCATTAACAGATTGCGCAGATACCAGATCAGTTCATCACAAAAGCGGGTCAAATCTTTTCCGGCAGCGATCACGTCGTCCAGCATGGAGATCATGCCTGCCACATCGTCATTTGCTAAAATTTTCACAAAATCTGCATAAACTTCCGTATCGACTGCGCCAAGCACTTTCAGTACTTTTTCGTAAGTCAGTTTCTCGCCAAAATAAAAGGAAATACACTGCTCCAAAAGACTCAATCCGTCTCGTAGTGCACCATCCGCCAGTTTTGCGATATACAAAAGGGCTTTTTCTTCTGCCTCAATTCCCTCTTTATCCAAAAGTTCTTTCAAACGGTCAGCGATCGTCTGCACCGAAATCCTCTTAAAATCATAACGCTGGCAGCGCGAAAGGATCGTCAGCGGGATCTTATGCACCTCTGTCGTCGCCAGAATAAAGATCAGATATGACGGGGGCTCTTCCAATGTTTTCAAAAGCGCATTGAATGCACTTGTCGTCAGCATATGCACCTCGTCGATAATATATACTTTATATTTTCCATTTGCCGGAGAATACTGGACTTCTTCAATGACTTGGCGGATGTCATCCACTTTATTGTTGGATGCGGCATCCATCTCGATCACGTTCATCGAAGATCCCTCTGCGATGGAACGGCACATGGCACACTCGCCGCAAGGTCCTTTTTCTCCCGGGTTTTCGCAATTTACTGCTTTGGCAAAGATTTTCGCCACGGTCGTTTTTCCGGTTCCGCGTGTCCCGCAAAAAAGATACGCATGACCGATATGATCGGATTTAATCTGATTTTTCAAGGTCGTGACGATGTGATCCTGTCCCTTGACATCTTCAAAATTATCCGGTCTGAATTTACGATATAATGCCTGATAAGACATAGTTTCCTCCGTTCTTCTCCTTAATCACCAAAGCAGATACCAAGACTTTTGGCCTCTTTGATAATAGAAGAATTTGGGTCTACCATTTTTAATTTTCCGGCCACTTCGGAAAGCGGAACCGGCACAATCTCGTCTCCATGAAATCCGACCATATAACCAAATTTTCCCTCCAGCATGAGAGAAGCGGCTGCTGCCCCCAGACGGGTAGAGATCACGCGGTCATACGCACAGGGACTTCCGCCGCGCTGCGTGTGTCCGGGAACCGTAATACGGATTTCCTGACCGGTGCGCTCTTCAATCTCGGCTCCGATCTTATAGGAAACACTCGGATATGGATTATTTTTCAATTTCTGTTTATATTCTTTTTTCGTAAGTGCCGCATCTTCTTTTGAGATGGCACCTTCTGCTACCGCAAGAATGGAGAAACGTTTTCCTTCGTTCGTTCTTTTTTCAATCGCCGCAATGACCGAATCGATATCGTAAGGAATCTCCGGAAGCAAAATGACGTCTGCCCCACCGGCAATTCCGGCATGAAGTGTAAGCCATCCGACTTTATGCCCCATTACTTCGACGATAAATACACGTCCATGGGAGTATGCCGTCGTATGAATGCAGTCAATGCATTCTGTCGCAATATCTACGGCACTCTGAAAGCCAAATGTCATATCGGTTCCGTAAATATCATTGTCGATCGTCTTCGGAAGCCCCATGACATTTAATCCCTCTTCGCTGAGAAGATTGGCCGTTTTCTGCGTTCCGTTTCCCCCAAGAATCACAAGGCAGTCCAGTTTGAGATCACGATACGTTTTCTTCATCGCCTCAACCTTGTCCAATCCATTGGCATCGGGTTTCCTCATATGCTTAAATGGCTGTCGGGAAGATCCAAGGATCGTTCCTCCCAATGTGAGAATCCCGGAAAAATCAGAAGGTTCCATTTTTCGGTAATTTCCGTAGATCAATCCTTTATAACCTTCCAAAATTCCATATATCTCAATGTCTTTGTCCGCAGCATAAAGTGCTTTTGCCACACCGCGCATCGTCGCATTCAATGCCTGGCAGTCACCGCCGCTTGTCAAAAAGGCTACTCGCTTCATCACTAAATCATCCTCTCTTTGATACACATGATTTTTATTAACGTGGTATACTATTTTTCTTCAAAACCTTTTCATTGTTTATAACATGAATTTTTTAATCAATTGCTGCATGGTCGAAACATTTGCCCGACTTTCCGAAACCATATCGCTGGCACGAACCGTTGCCCCGGCAAGTACATTCGTTTTATCAGCCACATCCGAAACTCCGGCCGCCGATTCACTTATTGCCTGACTGATCACTTCCAGAGATTGGACTATCTCATCCATCGCTTTTTGCAGTGTCTCCATACGGGCGTGAATATCTACCATATAATTCTCGAAAGTGGTCGCATCTTCGCTGTACATTTCTCCCAATTTGCCGAAATCTTTGTAATCCTTCATTACCGTATTTTCCAAAAATCCTGTAGATGTTCCGATACAAGTCTGCATGTTCTTTGTCGCCTCTTGCACTTCCTCTACCATTTTCTTAATATCATCTGCCGAAACCTGCGTCTGTCCGGCAAGATTTCCAATCTCAGATGCCACTACTGCAAATCCTTTCCCTGCTTCTCCGGCTCTCGCCGCCTCAATGGAGGCATTCAGTGCCAAAAGATTGGTCTGCTCTGAAAACTCACTAATTGTCTGCACCAGCTCATTGATTTTGGAAACTGCCGCCGCCTGCTGCAGGGACGAATCCGATTTTTCTTTCAAATCCGCATAAATTTCCATAGTACGTTCGTTTGCTTCTCTGGTATGCTCTTTCAAATTTTCTGCGCGTTCTTTAATCTCTTTGGATATTTCACTTCCTTGAACGGATGCCTGATTGATATCCTGCACATTTCCATTTACATTATCCACATTTTTCAAGATTGCTTCCATGGTAGAGGCTGATTCCTGCATTCCGGCAGACATCTGTTCCATCGTAGCCGAATTATCCTGACAAAGTTCATTGGTTTCTTCCATTGTCTTCTCCAAGATGCCAATGCCATCATTTACAACAGTACATGAATTTTCAATCTGTCCGGCCATATTTCCGAGTTCTCCACTCATAACAGCCACTTCCTGAGCCATAACACCAATTTCATCTTTCCGCTTGGACAACAGTGCAACGCGCTCGTCCTTTTGGAGATTTAATTGTGCAATTTTAGCAATAACCGACGTAATCTGCTTCATCGGTTTTGCTATCGTTCCACTTATGAACCAGCTGCAAATACTTGTCAGAATAAACGCCGCTATCAGATACAATATCATTGTTTTAAGAAGAGCTTTGGAATTCGCCTCAATATCTGCCACCGGGGCCGTCAATATATACTTCATGCCATTTTGAAGGGTCTGGTACGCCATCTTTTTCTCTTCGCCCTGATAATGATAACCAAGAACGGTATTCTCTTTCTCTGCATCCGCGACAATCGCGCCTACTTCTGCTGCTTTCTCTTCCAGTTTATCACCCAGCTGAAATTCTTTGTGCTGTACAAAACCACCCTCGGAATCCACAAGACAAGAATACCCATTCTCATAAATCGTCGCTTCTTCAACCTTCTTTTGAATTGTATCCAAACTGATATCCATACCAATAATTCCTACCGACACATCATCAATATAAATCGGTATTACATAAGAAATCATTGTAACATTGATATTCTCATTAAGATACGGATTCATCCATGTTGGTTTTTTATTTTCTACCGGAATATAATACCATCCCACATGTTCCAAATCATTTTTGTCATATGTACTAAAATCCGTCGGCTCTACACTTTTAAAGCCATCATCTGTAGAATTTCGTGTCAGAAAAACCCCGGATGTCGGCAGCGTAAAATCCGGATTATATCTTGCATACGCTGTCAATGCTCCGTCTGTATTCTCTGCAAAATGCAGCACCGTATTTTCAATCTTTTTTGTATAATTTTCTACATATTTCGAACTGGTCTTAAATGAATCAAAATCATCCAGCTCACTTACAGCGATCTCTGTCAATGTCTCTACCGATTGCTGTATTCCCGATAAGATGCTGTCCAATTTGGCCTTTGTCTCCTCCGACTTGGCAAGCATCAATGTTTCCGAATCCTCCGTCGCCATATGTCCCGAATAATAATAACTTAAGCCACCCAGACTAAGTCCCATAATCAACGCACATATCGCTGCAATTGCTACAATCCTTTTTCTTATTGTTTTCACTAAAATCAACCCCCCGTAAATTACAAATTTAATCTTGAATCAAAACAGTTTCTTGTATAAAACTGTTGAATCAAGGATACCATTTTTCCACTTTTTTTTCAATATTTTTTAGGTTTTTTATTATTTTTTATACAGATTGCTTTTGCTTCTCGCAAACTACTTGGTCTCTTCCGTTCCTTTTTCCCTCATAAAGCGCGCAGTCCGCACATTTTACCATGGATTCAATGCTCTTTTCGCTGTCTCCTGCCGCCACTCCGATCGTCAGCGTAACATGAAAACCGTCATTATGATAACGCAGTTCCGTGCGGTGAAGTTTTTCCCGGATCTCTTCTGCGAAATTTACAGATTCTTCCAGTGTAAAGCGTTTAAATATGATCAAAAATTCTTCGCCGCCCCAGCGCGACACATAGCCTTGTCGGCCTACCTGTGTCTGCAAAAGTTCCGACACCTTGCGAAGTACCATATCGCCACAGTCGTGTCCATAACAGTCATTAAACTTTTTGAAAAAATCAATGTCTGCAATAGCGATGGAAAATGGCTCTCCGGTATCCCTTGCCTCCTCTTTTACCTGTTTCATCCATATTTCACCATAATGACGGTTATACAGCCCCGTCAGCGAATCTCTCTGTACCAGATCGCGGAGCGAATGCTGCATACGAACCGCCGTCCCCGCCATCTGGCCGATCTCGTCTTTCCTCTTTGTCAACATCTCGCTGAGTTCTACCGTAAAATCGCCCTCTTCCACATTTCCAAGAAACCTCTGCAGCTGCCGGAATGCTCGATTTAAATGATCCGCATAATTCCAGATAACAAAAATTAAAATGATCATCGACAAAAGGACCAATAACAATATCGGTACAACACTCTTCCACACGATCCAATCCACATAATCCGATGGCTTTCCGGCAAATACCATACCTACACATTGGTCATTTTCGTCAAAAAGCGGACAATAATAAGAAAAATAATTTTCGTTTTCAATAGTCGATTTGCTATAAAAATGTGCCTGCCGACCCTCATACACCTCTTTTTTAACAATGCTATTGATCCGCGTCCCAACAATCGGATCTCCGTTTTTATCTTTGATCGTTGTTATAACGCGAACATCTTTGTAAAATATTGTAACATCCGTCCCCGAGCACTCTTTATAATGTTCCAGAAATTTTGATGCTCCCTCTACCTTTTTTCCGCCTTTGTACAATGTTTTTGAAGCACTGTCATAGGCATAGTCGCCAGGGTAGGTCTCTTCATACAGATACATTGTCATCTGCGCCACATTTTCAAGACCAGACTCCACTTCCTGGTATACTGAACTCTCTGTCTGGCGGACACTGCAAATAATAATACATATTCCAAATATCAATACCGGGAGCAATGTCGCCCGCAGCATTGACGCTCGTAATTTTGATCTTTTTTTCATAAGCACCTCACATTTCTTGCATACGCTTTTTGCCGTTCATTATTCTAATTCTAGTATACTCATTTTTCCCACTTATTGCAAGTAAAAAGAGAGGAATCCTTTATCCGGAATTCCCCTCTTTAATTCTCATTCTAATAAAATTTTATTATTTGCTTTTGATGTACTCGTCGATTGCCTTAGCAGCTTCTTTTCCTGCTCCCATGGCAAGGATTACGGTAGCTGCGCCTGTTACGGCATCTCCACCGGCGTACACACCTTCACGTGTCGTCTCACCTTTTTCGTCTTTGGTGATCAGGCATCCGCGGTTGTTTGCATCCAGACCAGGTGTCGTAGAACGGATCAATGGGTTTGGACTTGTACCGATTGACATGATTACAGAATCTACGTCGAGGACAAATTCGCTTCCCTCTTTTACGATTGGACGACGGCGGCCGCTTTCATCCGGTTCACCGAGTTCCATCTCAACGCATTTCATACCGGATACCAAACCATCCTCGTCACCAAGGATCTCTACCGGATTATGAAGTGTCTTGAAGATGATTCCCTCTTCTTCCGCATGCTCTACTTCTTCTTTTCTTGCAGGAAGTTCTTCCATACCACGGCGGTATACGATGTAAACTTCTTCTGCACCAAGACGTTTTGCACTTCTTGCAGCATCCATCGCTACGTTACCACCACCAACGACAGCAACTTTCTTTGCGTGTTGGATCGGGGTCTTGCTTCCTTCTTTATAAGCCTTCATCAGGTTAATACGTGTCAGGAATTCGTTTGCGGAGTAAACACCCTTCAAACTCTCTCCCGGAATATTCATAAATCTTGGAAGTCCGGCTCCGGAACCTACATAAACGGCTTCGTTGCCCATCTCAAACAATTCATCGATTGTGAGGACTTTTCCGATTACCATGTTTGTCTCTACATCAACACCGATGGCTTTCAGGTTGTCGATCTCTTTCTGTACGATTGCTTTCGGAAGACGGAATTCCGGAATACCATAAACAAGTACACCGCCAGCAAGATGAAGTGCTTCGTAAATCGTTACTTTGTAACCCATCTTAGCAAGATCTCCGGCTACGGTAAGTCCACTCGGACCGGCTCCGATCACAGCCACTTTATGACCATTCTGCTCCGGCATTTCCGGTGTATCTGTGCAATGTTCTCTGTGGTAATCTGCCACAAAACGCTCCAAACGTCCGATACCAACTGCTTCACCTTTGATACCACGGACACATTTTCCCTCACACTGATTTTCCTGTGGGCACACACGTCCGCATACCGCAGGAAGAGAAGTGGATTTGGACAGGATTTCAAATGCGCCGTCCATGTCTTCGTTTGCTACGCGCTCAATAAATGCCGGAATGTCAATCTGTACCGGGCATGCGCTCTGGCAAGGTTTTTTCGGACAGTTGAGACATCTTCTTGCCTCGTTTACTGCCATATCATACGTGTAGCCAAGTGCTACTTCATCAAAGTTTTTATTACGAACGTCCGGGTCCTGTACAGGCATCGGGCATTTTTTCATATCCATATTACGTTCAGCCATTTACTTTGCCTCCTTTTTTAATAAGTTGCAAGCTGCTTCGCGGGCATGTGTCTCAAATTCCTTGTACATCGTTCCGCGGTGCATTGCCTCATCAAAATCAACCTGATGTCCGTCAAAATCCGGCCCATCTACGCAGGCAAATTTTGTCTCTCCACCGACAGTCAGACGGCATCCGCCGCACATTCCCGTACCGTCGATCATAATCGGGTTCATGCTGACCATCGTCTTAATGTCATATTTTTTCGTAGTCAGGCAGACAAATTTCATCATGATCAATGGTCCGATTGCGATTACTTCATCATACTGGTTGCCTTCCTGAATCAATTTTTCAAGTGCGTCTGTTACAAGCCCTTTTTCTCCGTAACTTCCGTCATCTGTCATCATAACATATTTATCACTGGCACCCTTGAACTCATCCTCAAGAATAACCAGATCTTTATTACGAAATCCCACGATAGAATGAACTTCTGCGCCCATTTCGTGTAATTTTTTAGCAACCGGATATGCGATTGCACAACCAACTCCACCACCTACTACGGCTACTTTTTTCAGTCCTTCGGTATGTGTCGGCACGCCAAGTGGTCCAACAAAGTCATGAATGTATTCCCCTTCATTCAATGTATCAAGTTCCATCGTAGAACCACCGACGATCTGATAAATAATAGTAATCGTTCCGGCCTCACGGTCAAAATCAGAAATCGTCAAAGGAATTCTTTCGCTGTCCTCTTTCGCACGAAAGATAATAAACTGTCCCGGCTCCGCTTTTTTCGCGATCAAGGGAGCTTCTACTACCATTTTGGTTACAGTAGGGTTCAGGGACTTCTTTTCCACAATTTTAAACATAAAAAGTGCCTCCTGTTTATTTTTTTGATAAAAATAGTCAAATTTCTTTTTATCATACCACATTTTACGATGTAAATCAAGGTTTGTGTCCGTTTTTAATTTGGCTTTATTTCGTAATTACTTGAAATCCCATAATCACAATCCCCAGAATCACAAGGACAAGACCTGTCGCGCGGTTCAATGTCTTTGGCTCCGCTTTATTGGCAAATTTTGCGGCGATCCGCGCCCAGAGCAGTGTAAAGATCACACAGAGCACAAACACCGGCATATCCGGCTTTCCACCGATCCAAAAATGCGAAACCGCACCGGTCAATGCCGTAAATGTCATAATAAATACGCTTGTTCCAACGGCTGTTTTTAACTCATACCCAAGAACACTTGTCAAGATTAAAAGCATCATCATACCGCCGCCGGCACCGACGAAGCCACAGATAAATCCAATAACCACGCCACAAATAACGGACTGTACCGCCCGTTTTCCGGCAGATACGCTCTCCATCGCTTCTTTTGTCGTCATGACCGGACGCATGATAAATTTAATCCCGAGCAAAAATGTCATAAAGACCGAAAATCCGCCCATTGTCGCCGATGGCAGCAGGCTTGCCACATAACTTCCCACAACGGTAAATGTCAGAACGCTTCCCATCATAATAAGTCCGTTTCTGACATCCAGATTTTTATTTTTATGATAGGTATACGCGGAAACGGCACTTGCCAATACATCCGATGATAATGCGATTCCAACCGCCATATAGGGATCCATGTGTAAAAAGGTAATGAGCATCGGACTGATCACTGCTGCCGCACTCATTCCGGCAAATCCGGTGCCAAGTCCGGCTCCCATGCCCGCAAAGAAAGTAACAAGTATCGTCCACAATAACTGCATTTTATTTTTCCTCCTTTAAGATCACATCCAAATTTTTATCCATCTGTTTTACTGCTTCAAAAAAAGCTTCCCGCGTCTCTTCTGTCATGCTGCAAAAAAGACTTTCGGAAAATCTATCCTGAAGTTTGTGTCCCCGGTCAATGATTGTTTCCGATTTTTTTGTACAATACAATTCCATCTTCCGCCGATCCCCTTTTACCGGTTTCCTCACAAGATAGCCTTCCTGCACAAGGCGGTCCACATTGACCGAGACCAGATTGGCTTTAATATGCCGGATCTCCACGATATCTCGTGCTGTCTTATGATCCGGATTGTTTGCAAGAAACATCAAAATATCAAATGCAGTCTGCGTCACCCCAAGCTCCCGGCACAACGGTTTGCAGATCACATTGTACGCAAGCGCGGTTTTCCGCGCAAATTCAAGACTAAATATCATAAAGGCTCCTTTCGTTCACTTTTGAATAGTTCATTTTTGAACTATCATAGCAAAAAAGAGCCTTAATGTCAAATCTATTTATATAAGGGAAATGATCTAATATAGACGCTCATAGATGGCACGCACCTCATCCCGGTCAAGTTCAGTATAATTGTTTGCCATCAGACGTCCCTGGCTGGTCATTACATTTTCTGTAAAATCCTCCAGTTCTTCTTGGGACACCCCATACTCGTGCAGTGCCTTTTTCGGGCAGAGATGATTTAACAGGGTTTCGAGTTCATCATACACGGCGCTCTTGTCGCAGGCAAGAATTTCCGCAAGCATTGCATTGAGCTGCTGAATCCGTCCATCCGGCGCCAGCCGGAGATAGGTCTTTAAAACTTCCGTGAAAATGGCGTAATTCGACTCGCCATGCGGCACATGATACCTTGCCCCCAGCGGATAACTCATTGCATGGACAGCGGCACAGCCCGCATTACCAAATGCAATACCGGCAAATGTACTTGCCAGCTGAAATTCCTTCAGATCCACCATACGCGCCTCTTCTCCCTCTGCCGCAATCCTCTTGTAACCCCCTAAAATCATATGAATCGCCTTCGTCGAATACATTCGCGTAAATGCATTGGCTTTGGGCGAAAGATACGACTCCACGGCATGGATCAGCGCATCGATCGAACTTGTAGCAAAGAAGCGGAACGGCAGTCCCTGCAGCAGTTCCGGGATCAGCACCGCCGCGTTGGCAAACAATGCCGGCTCTGCCAGTCCCAGTTTGGTATGGCGGCTTTTTAATTCCAATATGGAAATATTTGTCACTTCGCTTCCCGTACCGCACGTCGTCGGCAGGATAAAAAGTTCTTTTCCTTTTTTTGCCGGAATCTTATGGTCGTAGAGGTCAAGCACCGGCGATACTTTTTCCAATGCAAATAATTTTGACACATCGATGATCGTACCGCCCCCGATAGCAAACACGCGGCGGTAATAACAGTTTTTAATGTCTGCGTAAATGGCTTCTACCATCTCGTCACTCGGTTCGCCGGTTCCGTATTTTTCTACATAAACAACGGTCGCACCGCTTACATATTGGGAAAAATATGGTTCAAAGATATATTCATTTGATAAGATCAGATCACCTTTTCCAATTTTGTATTCGTCACAAAATTCCTTACAGGTATCGCACATAAAAATTTCCGGTTTTACTGCAAATTGTTTCATTGGGATTCCTCATTTCTACACATTTTGTCGCGCATTGTTACATATTTTCTTTGATTGCTTCTTCTAATATATCAAGTCCTGCCTGTAACTGTTCGTCGGTGATAACAAGCGGTGCCAGGAAACGCAGAACATTGCCGTAAATTCCTGCATTTTCTATAATAAGTCCCTTTTGTGCTGCCGACTGAATGACCTTGCTTGTCAGTTCTGCTGCCGGTTCTTTACTTTCAGCATCTTTTACCAGTTCCAGTCCAATCATGGCACCCATTCCACGCACGTCGCCAATCACCGGATATTTTTCTTTCCACGATTCATACGTCTCCATCACTTTTTTGCCAATTTCGCAGGCGCGGTCAGCCAGTTTTTCGCGTTCCATAATTTCAATGGTTTTCAGGGAGGCGGCACAGGCAAGTGGATTTCCACAATACGTTCCACCGATGATTCCCGGCGTCACTTTTTCCATAATTTCTTCTCTGGCAATGACAGCACTCAGCGGAAGGCCTGCCGCAATAGACTTCGCAGTTGCCAAAATGTCCGGCGCACATCCTGCTTCTTTCCAATATTCGGAAGCAAACATTTTACCGGTACGGCAGAATCCCGACTGCACTTCGTCTGCCACCAGACAGATTCCATATTTATCACAGATCTGGCGCACGGCTTTGACCCATTCAATTGGTGCCGGGATAAATCCGCCCTCGCCCTGCAGAGGCTCTACAACCATCGCAGCCACCGTCTCCGGCTGTGCACATTCCTCAAACACTTTCTCGATACTTTTTACATAATATTCCAGTCTCTTATTCTCCGGCATTCCTTCCGGCGCACGATAATAATACGGAAATTCTGCGAGGTAAACGCCATCCGGAAATGGTCCCATGCCGACTGCATAGGCTTTTTTTGAAGTCATTGTCATGGTCATCAGGGTTCTTCCGTGAAATGCCCCGGAAAATACAATGATGTTCGGTCTGCCCGTATATGATTTTGCAATCTTTACCGCATTTTCATCTGCTTCTGCCCCGCTGTTGGCAAAGAACGTTCTTTTTTTGTCACCTTTTACCGGCACGATCTGATTTAATTTTTCTGCCAGTGCCACATATCCCTCATGTGTCACGATATTAAACATGCCATGAAAATATTTTTCGGACTGTGCTTTGACCGCCTCAATGATCTCCGGCTGGCTGTAGCCGACATTCAATACGCCGACACCTCCTACCCAGTCAAGGAAAATATTTCCATCCAAATCCTCAACCATTGCTCCCTCTCCCCGTTCAATCGCTACCGGGTAAACACATTTTACAGCCGTCGCCGTCGCCGCTGCACGCCGGTCGATCAACGCTTTGGACTTCGGTCCCGGTACTGTCTCCGTTACAATTTTCGGTAATGCCTGTCTTAATTCCATAATAAATTCCTCCGTTCTGTGAGTGGTTTTGTTTGTTGTTTCAGATACTAGCACAATTTTTTTACATACACAACGTTTCCCGGCCTAAATTTTTATTTGCTTTTTGTGCTGAATGACAAAAATTTTATTGATTTTCATTTTTTACTCTGTTACACTAAAGAAAACGAGAATGGAAAGGAGTTTGTATCATGTCATATTCACTGCATTATTTTATCCGAAAAACTTCCACGCGCTATCAGCTGACACAGCTTGCCGGAAACGCAGGACTTCACGCTGATATTTCGTGGGTTTACCTAATGGAAGATATTGAAAATACGGACTTTCTGCGTGGTGGCGAACTTGTCATCACAACCGGCATGTCGATCCACTCGGAGCAGACTCTCCTCGCCTTTGCTGCGTCATTAAAAAGAAAACAGGCCTGCGGACTCCTGCTCAATGTCGGACATTATATCACGAAAATCCCTCTGTCGCTCATCTCCTACTGTGACGAAAATTCCCTGCCGCTTTTTACGATGCCGTGGAAAATTCACATTGCCGACCTTATGGAGCAGTATTGCAATGAGATTACGATCCAGCGAAATATCCGCTCACAGATTGAGAGTGCTTTTGAGAAACTGCTTTTTTCATCTCCCGCAGACGAAAGTGCACTTGCCCTCCTTGCCCGCTACGGCTGTCAGACCGGCGACACCTATCATATCACGGCAAGCCGCGACCCCATCCCATCCGCCACGCATTCTCTCCCCATGAATGATCTGTATTACGGCATCTTTTTTCCGGGCGAGTTTTCGGACACCCCCCATCCTTTTTCCTACGGGATTACTGTCTGCAACGACCTTTGCTCGCTGTATACTGCACACCGTCAGGCATACGAAGCCTATTTAGTCAGCCGGATCAAAAATCAGCCGGTCGTTTCTTATGAAGAAATTGGTCTTTACCGCACTGTATTTTCCATTCCCGACACCTCTTCCCTAATTGCCCTGTCTATGCCGCTTTTGCGCCCGCTCCTAAGTTATGACAAAAAGCACCACACGGATTATTTTTCCCTGCTCCGCCTCTACCTCGAACACGGGAAAAGTGTACAGGCAGCCGCCAAAGTGGTCTATACTCATCGAAACACCGTAAATTACCGCATTGGAAAGATCAAAGAACTGCTTGCCGCCGACTTTGACTCTCTGGCACAATGCTGCGAATACGAACTTGCGTTTCACATCTATGATGTACTTTCAGCCACTGCGCCGGAAGTATGGGAAAACCTGAGTTGAGGCCAACTGCATCTTGACAAACCTTCTAATAAAGTATACATTATTAGAAGGGTCAACCCCATTGAAAACCATTTCAGAAAGTGAGGAATAGAAAATGAGTGAATGTACTCATGATTGCTCTTCCTGCAGTTCAAACTGCTCCGGAGCACAACCACAATCATTGATAGCAAGCCCGCATAAGGGCAGTTCGATAAAGAAAGTTATTGGCGTCGTCAGCGGAAAGGGCGGTGTCGGAAAATCCATGGTAACCGATCTTCTCGCTGTGGCATTTAGCCGCAAGGGATATCATTGTGCCATTATGGATGCCGATATCACGGGGCCTTCGATACCAAAAGCATTTGGTCTGACGCAAAAAGCAGAGGGAACTCAGGATACCATTTATCCGGTTAAAACAAAGACCGGTATCGACGTTATGTCGATCAATCTTCTTTTGGAAAATGAAACCGATCCTGTCATCTGGCGCGGCCCGGTCATCGCCGGCGCTGTCAAACAGTTTTGGACGGACGTTCTGTGGGAAGATGTCGATTATATGTTTGTTGATATGCCGCCTGGAACCGGTGACGTACCGCTTACCGTATTCCAGTCACTGCCTCTTGACGGCATCGTTGTCGTTACGACACCACAGGATCTGGTATCCATGATCGTAGGAAAAGCCGTAAAAATGGCGGAAATGATGGACGTTCCTGTACTTGGTATTGTAGAAAATATGAGTTATGTAGAATGTCCGGACTGCGGAAAGAAAATTTCCATCTTTGGCGAAAGCCATGTAAAAGAAGTTGCTGACAAATACGATCTTCTCGTACTCAGCCAGCTTCCGATCAATCCTTCACTTACGGCAGCAGTCGATGCCGGAAAGGTAGAAGATTTGGAATTTTCTTACATGGATGATGCTGTTAAGATCATCGAAAACACAGAACAGAAAGTGTGAGCCTAACAATGGAAACATGTTATATATTCGGTGCAGGGGATTTTACTCCCTGCACCATTGATTTAACTTCAAAAGATTTGGTAATTGCGGCAGACGGAGGATATGACTATCTCATCCGTCTTGGTTTACGTGCCGATGTCGTATTGGGCGACTTTGACTCTGTCACTTCCCCGGATTTATGGGACGATGCAATCTGCGAAAAATTGACCTATCCGCCGGAAAAAGACGATACCGACATGATGCTCGCCATCAAACTCGGTCTTTCCCGCGGCTACCGCGAATTTGCCATTTATGGCGGCCTTGGCGGCAGACTCGACCACACCATTGCCAATATCCAGTCCCTTACCTATCTCGCAGGCGAAGGTGCTGCCGGTATTTTATACGGTGATTCTTATGCACTTACCGTCATCAAAGACAGTAGTTTTACCGTTCCAAAAGATGCCACCGGTATGGTGTCCGTATTTTCCCTCAGCGATTCCAGCGAAAATGTATCGATCAAGGGCTTGAAATACGAAGTGGATGGAGTTACACTAACCAATGCATTTCCACTCGGAGTAAGTAACGAAACAACTGCCAAAAAAGGCATTATCAGTGTGGGATCCGGTACTTTGTTGATCTTATGGCATCCGTAAGACACTAATGCCGGATTCCCCTTTTCCCCTTTCATGACAATTTTCTTCCTTTTCATGGATGTATTTCCCATATTTCGACAAATTATGATAAACTATCTTTAGAGACTTAGTCATTTTTGTGTATGACAACGTGGGAAACTCACAGTCTGATAAGCACGCCGCTTACCGGGCTTGTGCTGCAAAAAAGGCAGTTATCCGTATTTCAGACAACTGCCTTTCCATTTTGTCAAAGATAATTTGTTATCTTTATCGTACGTTCAAAGTTACTTTCGTACTTGCTTTTCCAACCTTGATCTTTACGATTCGTTTTCCTTTTTTCAATGCTTTCACTTTGATCGTAATTTTTCCGGCTTTTTTCGTGATCTTCTTTACTTTAATCTTCTTTCCGGATACTTTTACAGCATCGGTTGTTACTTTTTTCGGATTCTTTGCGGCAACCTTAATTACAATTTTTACCGTTTTTCCTTTTTTCGTATTGATTTTTTTCTTTGCTGCCACAATTTTCTTTGCCGGGTTTTTCTTTGCTGCCGGCGTTTCGCTCAGAACGATGACACTTGGGTTTGCATCCGGTGTCGCACTTGGAGCTGCGCTTGGGCTGACACTTGGTACCGCGCTTGGATTGGTACTTGGAGCCGCACTAGGACTTGCACTTGGTGTCGCCGACGGCGTTGCACTCGGATCCGGCTGTGGTCTTTCCTCTTCAAATGGTTCGGATGGCACTTTCGCCTCTGGAACTGTCTTTACGCGATACACGGTCTCTCCGGCATTTTCTGCTGCGTACACAAAAGAAGTAATACCACGCAGAATCTGCTCCGGTGAGTAGTTCATAACACTGGCTGACAGTTTTTCCTGATCCAGATCAACAAATTCCAAAATGGCATCCGCAAGTGTATGACCATTTTTCACAAAATCCACATTTTCTGTTTCAATCATTGGATGAATTCCAAATTCTCCCAGCATTGTCAATGTCTGCGCCGTTGTCCAAGCATTGTTTGCATCATAGGAATCTCCAAGATATCCTTGAGTATCCTGCATTTTTCCTGCAAAACGAATGACTTTCTGACAAGCCTTTTGTACCGAGGCATCCTCTGTATAGGCAGCCAATGGCTGAACCGCCATAACAGCACCATCAATCAAATCCCATTCAATGGATCCAGCGATCGTTTCGTCTACATTTCCTGCGATTTTTGCCACAAGTTCCTCTCTTGTGCAGTAATTTTCGCCTTCCGGCAATGTATAATTTCCGGAATCAAATGCAAAAAGCATCATTTGTTCTGCGTTATAGCTATTATCTGCCTCATAAAGCTTTTTCGAAGCCATCTTCTCAATCAAATCATAACCGCCTGTCGTACGGGCATCCATACCAAGTGCAGTCATTGCAAGAACTACATAGGCAAAACTCTGCTCTGACGCTTTTTTCGAGGAAAAAGTCTCTTCCGTTATGTTAGTCTTTGTAACTGCATCGTAAGTAGTTCCTTCCGTTGCAAGTTCTTTCAGCTGACGTGTCAATTTGTACTTTACTTTTCCGTAAAATTCCGGCGCTTCAAATCCTGCGCGGGCAAGTGAAAATACCGCATACAATTCGTTGACACTTCCCAATCCGGGGATATGACCATCTGCAAAATACGAATTGTAAATTTCTTTTGCAGCAATTCCCTGCGCTTTTTTCATAGAAGCTTCCGCAGATTCAACGGCAGGTGTTTCCGGATTTAAAGAGGTATCATCAGCAAATACCGACGCTTCTGTAGACAGATCATCATAAGTGTAGATCAAGCTGATCTGGTCACCTTCCTGAAGTACATAGGAACCCATTCCTACATTGCTGTACTGTCCATTGACATAGAAACTCCAGTAATACCAATTTTTTCCTGCTTGTTCTGTTCCCATCCCATTGATGGATTCCAGATAAGGACCATATCCCGTATCTGGAATATCATAGTTGTCTTTGTAATCAGAAGCGTCCAATACCGCTTTTACTGCTGCAGCGGCATTTGTTCCTTTATCAACCTGAACCGGGGTTTTATCGATTGCCACGGTCTTTGTTCCATCGAGACTCTTTCCCTGTGCTGCTACATATACAACAATCTTTTCTGTCTTAGTTTCACTTGCATACGCTGTCAATGCCGGCTCATTCCATGTAAAAATGGATGAAAATACAAGCGCAATGACAAGACATATGCTCCACACTTTTTTTCTCTGTCTCATGAGAATCCTCCTTGCTAATATATTTTTTCCATAGCTTACTATAACACTATCTTGAAAAAAAGTAAACAAAAAGGCAATTATATTGTACTTTTATAAAAAAAAGAGTATAATATAGATGTGTAAGATTTTTGCAATTACTAAGGGGGTAAATTTTATGGAGGAGGAACTGTTATTTTTTGATGAGTTAACAAAAATATATAATCGAAAAGGATTTTTTACGTATACAGCTTTGCTGTTAGAAGAACATCCGGGGATAGACTTTTGCTTAATTTATTGGAATATTCAACAATTTAAAGTATTAAATAACCTATTTGGACTGCAGACAGGAGATCAAATTTTAATTCATATTGCAGATATTTTACATAATGAATTCTCCGATCAGATTGCTACCTATGGGCGGCTTGAAGCGGACAATTTTATTTGTTGTGTTCCCAAACAGGTGATAGATGCGGGGGATTGGAAAGATTTGCTTGATATTTCATTTTCCATTTCCGGTTCTACGTATCATTTTTATTCTTGCTGCGGATTATATCAGATTGAGGACCGCACTCTTCCAATCAACAAAATGGTTGATATGGCACGTCTTGCCATGGACAGTATAAAAAACAATTACATGAAGCCTTTTGCATGGTATGACGGTTCCATGTTGGATACCATGATTGAAGAGCAGCGCCTTGTCAGCGATTTCCGTACAGCGATCATGCAAAAACAATTTACCGTATATTTCCAGCCAATCTGTCGCGCGGATGACGGACTGGTTGTTTCTGCAGAAGCATTGGTACGTTGGATCCATCCACTCCGTGGCATGATTTCACCGGGAAGTTTTATCCCACTTTTTGAAAAAAATGGTCTGATTCACATTTTGGACCGTTTTGTTTGGAACGAAACTTGTGAAATGCTGAAATCACGTATTGAAGCCGGAAAGCATGTTGTTCCGGTATCCATCAATGTATCGCGTGTAGAATTTTACAATCCGGAACTTGCGGATGAAATCAAAGAAATCGTAGACAGCCATGATCTGCCGACAGATCTGATCAAGATTGAGATTACCGAGACGGCATACGCAGATAACCCGGCACAGGTACAGCAGGCAGTAAAACGGCTCCACGACTATGGTTTTCTTGTTTTAATGGATGATTTTGGAAGTGGCTATTCTTCACTCAACATTTTAAAAAATCTTCCAATTGACATTTTGAAGATTGATATGCAGTTTATGGATAATCTGGATGGCAACGAAAAGGCTTCGATCATTTTGGAAGCAGTCATCCGCATGGCAAAATGGATGAAACTCCCAGTTGTTGCCGAAGGCGTAGAAACCCGCAAAGAATGGAATTATCTCAAGAGTATGGAATGCGAAATGGTTCAGGGGTATTATTTTTACAAACCGATACCGCAGGCAGATTTCTGCGAAGTTCTCGACCAGGAAGTTCTCCAGAAATATGCTGTACAAGAGCGAAATCTTTTTGAACTTGATGATACTATTTTTGACATATTTAACCATTCCAATTCAAAGGAAAATATGCTTTTCTACGATATGATCGGTGGTATGGGTGTTATGGAAATGACCGACGATTCGCTGGAAATCCTGCAGGTCAACCGTGGATATTATGAAGTCTTTTACGGAACGGAAGCCCCTCTTACCGAGATAACACCGGTTCTCCACAAAAAGTTAAGTGAACCTACTCTTAGTCCTGTTCTTGCTTCCTGCCACAAAGCAAAAGACAGCAATCAGATTCAATCGCTTCAATTGCATTTGGAGCGGCCGGATGCCAGTTTTGTATGGGTAAATTTAAAACTACGCTACATCGGAAGCCGGGGGCGGCATTCCCTCTTCTATTTTGCGATTGACAATATCGATGAATTAAAAAAAGCGGAGCAGGAACGTTATCTTACTGCTTACAGTTCGGCATTGTTGAAAGTATTTGACAAGGTTTACCGGCTCGATTACGAGAATGGCATGGCCGAGGTGCTTCACACGAACCGAAGCGATGACATGAAAATTAAAGAGCATTACTATTTTAGAGACTTTTTCCAGCGCTTTTCGAAAATGATCTCTGTCACAAATGGTGCAGAAGCGGATGCTTTCCAAGTGCTCGAATCGAAGGATGTATTGGATCAGCGACTGGCAGAAAGTGACAATGGCTGTTATGAGCTTACGTATCACTTTACACCACCACGTGGAAAAACGCAGACCATTTCGGCACTGATCTTTAAAATTGAACTGGAAGCAAATCACGAAGAATATCTTTGTTGCATGAAAAAACGGCTGCCTCACTAACGAGACAGCCGTTTAGCCTTGTCAAAGGCGGGAAAGAACACGAAGTGTTCGAAATGCGACAGCCCCAATAAAAAAACTGCCGGCAAGACAATCTTGCCGGCAGAAATGGTATCATTTTATTTTACTTTGTAATAATCAAAATCAACATATCCACCAGCTTCTTTTGTTGCATAATTTACAAGCCAGCTTCTTGTTCCCATAAATGTTGTCGAAGTATCAAATCCAAGTGAGAATGTTTCGCCTATGCTCTTCCAATTCTCTCCATCTAAACTATAGAAGAAGTTTGCTCTATCTGCTCTTGTATTGCCTGTATTAAAGGCATACTCAATCTTAAGATATACTGGTGCGTTTCCTTCGATCTTTTCTTCAGAAACAGCATTTTCTTCTATCTTATCCTCTTTCTCCGCCTTTGCACCACTATTCGTATTACTATTGCAGCCCTGGAATACGTAACGGTTACCCTTTTCATCACATTTTACACCAACCATTCCATAGTGTGCACTGATTGCAGCAAGACCTGCATAATCACCCGGTTTCATATTTTCTGTCAAAACGCATGTCTCTGATGTAAATTTAGGCCCTACCGTTCTTTGTGTCAGAGAGTTTCTTGCAAACCAGATATTCCCTGCTACCTTACCGTTTTTAATTCGATAATAACCAGGATTTTCTGTTACTGACCAGTTGGCGTCATCCGGATTATGGTTCCACTGCCATACTTTCTTTAGGCTGTCACCTTCCTTAAAATCCGGATAGGAGAAGTCATCATCACCAACAATGTAACTTTCCTTATCACTCTTATTCAACTGGATAGTAAGTGGATTCTTAACCTTCTGGCTTGTTCCAAGACAATTTACAAAGTTTCCTTTATCATCATAGTAACCCATCATCGGCCAGTCTGGATAAGCCTTGTTATTCTTTGTATCAACATAATCCCAGTTTACAGCAAGTATAGACGGAACACGACCAAGACCATCATGATCCTGGAAAAGGAATCCATACCAGTCACCATAGATCGTGTCCACAATACCACCCTGTGCGATACCGGTTCTATACTCATATGTAGAGCCTTCAAAGATCAATTGAGCTTCCCAGTCTGACGCCTTACTATCATACAATTTTTTACTTCTATAGCATACTTCTCTGCGGAACCAGCTTCCATAAGAACCAATCATCATAAGGTAATAGTAATCACCAATCTTATAAGCATGAGCACCTTCCCATAAAGACCAGTTGAATCCGCCCAATGTCTTATTAAACAGCGCTCTTGAACCGCCTTCTTTTACAACTTCTCCAATTCCACCTTCTGCCGATGATTCTTTTAAAGAAATCTTCTGAATATTATTTCCATTGTAGATAACATACATTCCGTCATCGTCAAAGATCAATGCCGGGTCATGGAAACTTGTCTGTATGTAATATGCTTTCCACGTACCATTCTCGATATCCGGTGTCGTGTAACAATAAAAACCATCATTGTTAACATTGTAGATTACATAGAAAAGTTTTGTTTTTTCATTGTATTTTATTGATGCTGCCCAGGAACCATTCTTATATGTCTGCTGTCCGTTCTCAAGATTAAATAAATCCTTGTCCGGGAAACGGTTACATGCATAGTTTACAATTTCCCAATGAACAAGATCTGTCGACTTCATAACAGGGACACCAGGAACAAGGTTCATCGTTGTACTTACCATGTAGTAGTTCTGACCAACACGAATTATATCCAGATCCGGCACATCGGATGCAATACCCGGATAGTCCGCTACAGTAAGATTGTTCTTATCTAATTCCGGCATACCAGGCGCCAATGTTGGACGTGGTGCAGGAGATTTCGTTACGATCGGTGTTGGTGCTGCCGTCTCCGTTGCGGCTGGCGTTGCTGATGCTGTCGCTGTAGGTGTTGTTTTTACCTCTGCTGTTGCAGCTGCCTTGTTTACCGTTTCCGGTGTTGGCGTTACTACATTCTTCTTTTTCATGCCAGTTACCGTAACTTTAACCTTTCCCAATGTTCTTTTCTTCTTTTTACCTTTTTTCAAAACTTCTTTTACTGTTATAGTCGCTTTTCCAGCTTTTATTCCGGTAACCTTCCCTTTTGATGTTACTTTTGCCACTTGTTTGTTACTGCTGGTAAAAGAATAAGAATGTTTCTTAGTTTTATTCTTGATCAATATACTCTTTTTCTTTCCAACCTTAACAGAAATCTTCTTGGTCTTAAGAGAAGCCTTAGCCTTTGCTTCTACACCACTTCCGGCGCTGGATAGTGTTGTGATACAAAGAGCCGAAACCATAAGGCCTGCGATTACTTTTCTACTTGCTATTTGCATAATTGCCTCCTTCTAAATTGATTAAAATATTATTTTAATTATAGCCCTATCTGTAAAATTATTCTATGATATATTTGGTACTTAAATTGAATTTTCTAGTATCTGTTTTCCTTTATAACAAAAAAATCCACAGGTAACATTCCTGTGGTTGAAGAACTTCCGTCCTTCGCCTTTTCTTCTTCTGTTACCTCTTTTCAGTACTTTTTTTCTCTGTTTCATGAGAATCCTCCTTGCTAATTTAATTTTTCTATGCTTTTTAATGATTCTTTCCCGGTGTCTTAGTGCTGCTATTGGTCTTCCATATAGACAACCACACCACTCAATCTTGCTTCAATAGCAAGTTCTGTACGACTCTCACATCCCGTTTTTTCCATCATATGGCGAATATGTTGTTTGACTGTATTTTCAGCAATTCCGAGTTCTCGTGCAATCGCCGCATTCGAACTTCCTTTCGTCATAACACGTAACACTTCCAATTCCCTCTCTGTTATCTCGGTACTAAAAGCCTGCCCAACCGATACTTTCGGTGGTTCATTCGGATACACCCGTTCTCCTGCCATCGTTCGTTTTACTACGGATAAAATAGTTTCCTGAGAAGCTTCTTTATACCAAAAACTATCTATCCCCATATTTTTTGCCTTATTAATCCATGACACTTCCGGCATTGATGTTACCATAACAATTTTTATTTGAGGACAGATTTTTTTTATGCGTTTAGCCATAACAAACCCATTAACATCATCTTTCATCAGCACATCCATAATAACGACATCCACTTGATTTGTTTTTACAAATTCTTCCACAAACGAGACTGTTCCCGCCTGACAAACCACAACATAGTCTTCCTGTCCTTCAAAATACCATGCGAAAAGTTGTCTTGCCATCTCCTGATCATCAATGATCATCACCTTATATCTTTTCATCTCTTCCTCCTGTTACAATTCTAATTTAATTTTGAACACAGGCTGGGACTGAATATCCATTATCCCCCCTGCTCCTTGTACCATGCGGCGCAGATTTCCAAGACCGCCCCCTTCTATAATCGGTTTTTTCGGACTTTCCCCGTCATTTTCAATTTCTATACACATTTTAGCACCTGCCTCTGTTATCCTGCACATTACTTTCGTTCCCTTTGTATGTTTTACAGTATTTGTAAGTGCCTCTCGTATCGCCGCATAAAAAATATTTTGTATTACCGTTTGGTTGGGTATTTTCCCTAAAATTTGTAATTCCAGATTCCATTTCTCTGCATCCTTTTTCAGGCGCAGCCAGGAATCCTCCGTAATTCTTCTTTCTTTTTTAATATCCTCTGCCAAGCTTCTCCACCGGTTTAAAATCTCTTGTTTATTGCTCCGTTCCGGTTTTGCGAAATAATGCCTGAACGCAATCAGCAAACTTCCGATATCATCATGTATCTTCATCTTGGCAAGCAGTATTTCCTTCTGTACGACCGTCTGCTCAATTTCGTCATCAAACTGCCGCAGATGATCATTGTACTTCTGAAGCACTTTATATTGCTGCTCTCTCTTTTTCTTCAAAGTATAAACCTCAGTAACATCATATGCTACCACCTCTTGAACATTATGTTTTCGAATTAAAATATCCGTTTTTCGAAAGTCCCATATTTTGCCATCTTTTGTCTGGGTGATCCACTGGCCACCACGTCTTGCCAATTCACTTATAATCTTTCTTTCATCAATCCTATCGGAGTCCCCTATCAAGTCACAAAGCCGCAGCATTTGTTTGTTTACCAAAAAAGGCATCCCTTCCTCAGAAAAGTATCCAACTCCATCTGAAAGTATGTCAAAACACTGTTTCACAGTCTGCGGCATAATTATTTTTCTTTTCTTTTGACGGATATAACCATCCCAGACAAGCTGCAGCCCCAAAAACAGAAAAAGCATCCCCACTATAAAACACACCGGAATACTTCCCGTCATTTTCCCAATTTCCACCATCTTCGATGGCTCATTTTCTGCTTCTGCCAATCCATGATTAAATACGCATGCAGTTATTGTAAGCAAGACAGACGGAATCACAAATTGTTTTTCCATTCGTGACACGATACAGGATACTACATTATAAATTGAACATAGCAACCATAAAAGTCCGATAATTCCAACCACAATATGCACACTGCCTGATACATCTACATATTTCATCCTGTATTTTCCCCTTTCATCACCGCCAAATCAATATAGACCGTCTCTTGCTCCTGATGAATACTCATTTGTGCCTTTTTGTTTTCTGTTTTCAGCTGACTTCCTATTTTTTCCTTGCTCACCCTTCCTGTGTTTTCAAACTCCATATGTATTTCAATTGATTCTTTAAAAGAAATCTGAACAAGAAAAATATAGCACGAATACAATATCGTTTCCAAGACATTTTGAAACAGACGGTATGCCTCCTGAATATCCTCTCCGGCATATTTCCCATTTCCATGAAATTCTGTATATGTCTTTACACCGTAAAGTTTCAGGTATTCCACAGATTCTTGAACTGCCAGCTGAAGTTCTCTGCCATCTATTATTTTCCTTTCTTTTCCCAAAAGAATTAAATTGGCACATCTCTTGCAATAAACCTGTAAAACCGCGGCTTCCTTTACATTATCATCAAAATGCTCCGGATTTTTCAAAATGTCATGATATAATTCTTTTAAACGGATGTTTTGCTTTTTCGTCTGCGTAATAAGTTTATCATAAAGCTCGTTTTTCCTTGCAATCTGCAATCTCCTTTTTTTTATTCTGTTTTCCTGTTTTAATAACATATTCTCTTTTACAAGAACATCCCCTGCTTCTTTCAATTGTCGAGTAAGTTTATGAATTTCCGAAACATCTCTGCTCCAATACCCATATCCTCCCATCACTCGACAACTTTTTATTTCTATATTATTCTGTTCCAGCAAAATGCTGTTTTTCTCTGCTTTTTTTACAACTTCAAAAGAGACCGGAAAACAATTTTTCGAACAATAACACAATTTCCCATATTCATCCATGATCCCTCCACCAAGAGAAGACAAATTCCAAAGCAATTCATAATTATCATTTGTCGGAAATAAATGTGCCAGGATCAAAGCCTCCATAAATGCTTGAAATACAACACAACAAATCTCCGCCATTTTGAATAATCTTTGAAATATTCCATCCGGATCCAGCCAAAACAGAACAACGTACAAAAGCCCAATTCCAAGAGGAATAATGGGCATCCATATCTTCTTTCTATATTCAGCAAGTGTGCATCTCTGCATTGCCACAACCAGCATTGCTGCAAATAAAACCAGCATCCAGATCAAGGCCGCATAATAAATTACTCCATGTGTATAAGTTTCATTGGCATATTTAAGACCAGCCGGAAATCCAAATGCCCATTGATGTCTGTCATTTGTCATAATAAGCATTACAAGAAGCGTCGCCGGCAAATACAATATTTTCCATTTTTTATCAATCTTTTTTTCGAGTGGTTTTCCTATATGTAAAACCGCAAAAAACATTATAAGCACACTAAAAATCTGTGGGAAATAATACAAATACCAAAGCATTCTGTTTATCGCAGTCCCCTCCGCAGTATATACAAATTTTACTGTCCGGATAAAAATAAGAAATCCAAGAAAAACTGCCACACTGATAAGGTACTTTTTTTGTTCCTCGTGAAGCAGTCTTCTCTGTATCTGACATCCCCAGATTGATAATTCCAACATAAACAGCACACAAATAATAATGTTACTGATTCTCCCCGGGAAATAATCCCGTACCAAACGAATTCCCCCTGTCAGCAGCACTAATACGACACATATACTGTTCTGAATTTTAGTGTTCCTACTACTTTGCATATATTCCTCTTCAAACGATACAATTTCTATATCTTTTATTCATTCGATTCTAAACTGTTACATAAAGAGTATAACATACTTTTCACCAAAAAACACTATTTTTATCCAGGTTGTCAGCAAAAACACAACGTGTTCGAAATACAAATGCGTGCGACAGGGGGCCGGATCGTTAAAAGTTATCGAATTTTAACTGTTTTTGCCTTAGATACTTCTCCGTAGGCCACAGAATAACTATTAATTTTCCGTTTTGCAAATACTTTTAATTTAATCTTCTTCGGAAATTTCTTTACACTTCCTGTTGTCTTAGCCAAAACAACCGTACCCTTTTCTTTTTTGATCTCATAACCACAACTAAAATAATAACTTGTGGCTCCCTTGATCTTTGTTACGCGAATCTTGGCCTGACATGTAAATACATCATAGTATTCACGCCGTTCCGTAATCTTTCCCGGATTATGCACTATTGCATCGCGGCTTTTGATGATCTTTTTCTTTTTAACCGATTTAATCTTAGGAACTTTTTTCAACGCAGTACCCGCAGTAAACACTTTGCTGAGTTTACTTTCCATCCCGGATGCCGAGTCATAATTTGATAAACGAAATTGATAATTCGTATTTTGTTTCAATTTTTTTAACGTAATTCTTCCTTTTGCCGATTCAATTGCGCTCTTTTTCATCGTTCCTGACAGTTTCCACTTTTTACCTTTTTTGTGTACAGACGCATACAATCCCCATTTCCGGTAAGTGATTGCGCAGATGGGTAGATAACAATTTTATTATATGTTCCTACACATTGAACACTGTCTACCGTTTGCGGAACAATTGTCACTTTCACTTCATCTACCTTCACACCACGTTCATCCAAATAACCGATCGTTGTGCGTCCGTATTTTTTTACATTAAATGTATTGATCGGATCCCATTTTCCCACACTGGAAAAATTTGAATCATGTACTGTACTCACAACTTTTCCATCTGTATTTGCCGGATTATATGATATTATTTTGTTTTCAAAACTTCCTGTCTTGTATTCGTCCTGAAATTCTACTGTAATATCTTTTCCTTTTGTAAAATTAATACTGTTGATCGGAATATAATCCGTAAAACTCATACTAATTTTTCCATCATAACCCAGACTGTTTTTAATATGCAGATAATAGGTTCCCGGATAAAAAGCCGTTCCTTTCAAAACCCCATCTTCCGAGCCATCAAATCGATCTAATCGGAAAAACATGATCATGTCCTTGTCTTCGTCCGTGTCTTTATTCAGTATACTTTGTCCTGCTTCATTACAAAGGCTTACATAACTTGAAGAAGTTTTTACTCTCAACTCAAATTTCATTGATTTATCAATCGTAAATTTATACCAAACATCATTCTTTGTTTCTTGAAATGTGGAATCCATAGCATTGTAGCCGGCTGTAATATCTTTTGCCTTTTCCTTTGTACCAAAGTCATCCAAGGATTCTCCGGTTGTCTGATCCACAATACTCGTATAAGTCCACTTGATTGTACCGGCTGTCAACTTATTTCCCCGAATTTTTAATGTCATCTGCGTACCTGCTTGACAGAGTTCGTTACGAATCCAGATAACCGGACTTGTCGCACCATTTACATACATATTATAGGACCCTTCATTATCCAGACTAAGTTTTCCAGCCTCCGCAAATTTAAGGGTAATATAGGCATACCCATCACTTTCTTCCCCAATCAGATAATCTTCTTCTCCCGCTCCAAATGTATCTACCGAAACAATCATCGGATCTTCTTTTGTTCCTTCCCCTGTAGTTGTGGCCGCTTTCGTTTGCATGACTGGCAGCATACTGATCATCATTATCACGATCATACATATCGCCATACTTTTTTTGATTATTCTCTTCATATTGTTCCTCCTTATTAATAATATTTGAACATTACTCTATCATATTCTCATAAAAAAAGCATGACACAAAAGTGTTATGCACGAATAAAAATATTAGGACCTAATGTATGTGAGATCAAATCTGTTTTCGTGCAAGCACGACAAATTTATTAATTTCCATACATTGGGTCCTAAGTAGTTTTCTTTTAATAAATAAATACCGCTTCCTGGTATTTCGTCAACTCATAAATTTTCTTCGAATTTTCCGGTGACAGGTTCAAACATCCGTGGGAACCTCTTGTTTTGTACAGATCCTTGCTCCAACGGCTCCAAGGCTGCCATGTCGCGCAGTGGAATCCGGTTCCGGTCCAGGTAATTCTTACCCAATATGTAACCGGTGTTTTATAATTATCGCCAACAAGTACACGGTGTGTCTGGTGTTCTTTGATGAAATACATTCCTGTACGGGTCTTTCGTCCTTCTACCGGTCTTCCGGAAATGGTCTCACACTCAAATACCACTTTTCCTTTTCGCCATACATAAATCTTCTGGTCTTTCAGAGAAATCTCCGTAAAGTTCTGCGTATCCCAGTCATTGGTTTTATTTTCAAGATCCATCTGATATGCAGTATTGGCAAATTTTGTCTTCCTCTTCAATGTGATCGCTGCCTGATTTTCTTTGGTTGGATCTTCCTGATAAGCGCTTTGAAGTTTTGCATCAATCTCTGTATTCAAAGCCTTTTTCAACTGTTTCAACGTCTCTTCATAACTGATTGCCCAGCCATAATCTCCACCGGCTACGGAAATTTGTTTTCCTTTATGGTTTGTAAATGTGTGTGTCGAACCGACCGTCTTATACTTCAAACACATTTTTTCAACCCAGTCGGACATTTTCTCTTCATTAAAAGAAACTTTTCCATTTTTATAACGAAGCCAGGAATAAATCAATTTAGGTCCGATTTTTTCTGTCCTGTCATCCGTAATCTTCCAGGAAATCCATCGCATCACATAAGGATTACACGCATCTGACTTTTGTTTCAATACGGCATCATCCGAAAAGATCTCCGGACTCTCATAGACTTCCGGATACTCTTCTTCATTTGCCAGATCAATGGTTTCTTTTCCTTCTGCGAGTGCCTCGTCAACTGCCTCTGTCAACTGTTGGAACTGCAGGACATTTCCTTTATCTTCCGGCACAACGACAAGACATTTTTTCTCGTCCGAAAAGGCTACCTTTGCATCCTTCGGTACATTGATCGCATACTTTGTACTTCCCTTATACATTTCTGACTTTTTAAGGCATTTATTTAATTTCTCCGCATCATATGTCGGATTCATGTGAAGTTCCAATGTCTTCTTTTTCGGTATAGAAAAAACAGAGAACGATTCATGCTGCGCATCGTATTGTTTCTGCAATGCTGCTTTCAGATCGACTTCATACGAAATGTCTGCTTTTGTCACTACAAGATTCCCATCATTTCTTCCTTTAATTTCCAGTTTATAGTTGTCGTACACTTTCTGAAGCATCTGCTCAGACTCGTCATAACTCATTCCGGATAATTCATGCTCTCCGATCCAGGTGTTCGCATACCAGCGGTTTCCATAATAGACATGTGCTGCAATCACCAGCGCAGAAACCGCAACGACCATTGCTGCGGTAATAATTATCCCTATTTTTACTTTCTTATTCATCGTCTTCTCCATTTCGAAGCATTACTAAATTATTTATTAATATGGAGGCTTCTAAAAAAGCCTACTATACGAAGTATAAAAGGATTCCGGATACTTGTCAATAGATGTCACAGTATTGTAATATATTTCTAAAGAATATTTTACTCATATGGGCGCTTGCGCTATACAAGCACGCAGTGGTATGGAATGCCCGGCGGCTTCGCCCCCGCCCAATCTCATACCAGCGCACTTGCAACCCATATTCTCAAAACATTCTTTAGAACATAGGATTACATCTTGGTTCTGGGCGGGGGGAGTCCTGAATAGTTACAAAAATATTTTGCTCATACCAGCGCACTTGCAACCCATATTCTCAAAACATTCTTTAGAACATAGGATTACATCT
>JABLTT010034604.1_pt1 | contig 65406 bp, 62 predicted proteins | sample 7160061 | NCBI WGS metagenome assembly JABLTT01 (sample SAMN14651232, study PRJNA627086) | human gut metagenome | isolation source: feces | host: Homo sapiens
AAAAAACAGGCGGCGACGGGGGATATATACCACCAGAGCCATGATGCGGAGGGCAGGGCCCTCGGGACAAAATGTCTCGAAGTGGTTACTTGTCCTGCTCCATCTTTTTCGGAGACTTCGCCAGTTCGGGCGGCTGTTTCTGTTTCCACTCGTCCAGCAAAGTCATGATCTGCTCCTTCATTTTGGCGGGAGTAGCCTCCTTGCCAAAATACTTTTCCAGTTCAGCGGTAGAAATAATCACGCCTCGATCCTCCTTTTTCTTTTCTGATAAGATGCCATCAATGACATCACCATTGAGTTTCCCGTCCTTATCCAGCTCCCGGAGCTTTTTCGCCTGGGCCAGAGAGGGGGATGCCTGTTCTCCGTCAATGGAAACAGCGATCAGCCGCTGGTTCTTGGGGCGGATATAGGAAATCTCCACAGCGGGCATAAAGCCCATTTTTTTATCGTCCACCTTGTCCAGCAGTTCCGGCACAAGGGAGTTCAGCCGCAGATAACGCATGACCTTTTTATAGTTCATGTCGTGCGCCTCGCCCACGATCTCAACGGAGCGTTTTCCAATATCGCCCTCGGCCACATTTTTCAGCCGCCCGCCCTGGTGCTTGATGTCCTCCACTTCCAGTTCCAGCAGGGCGGCCAGTTCGCTGGGGAGCGTCTGATCCCTCTGCTTGTTGCTGTCCTTCATGGCCTGTACCGCCTCGTGGTCAGTCATTTCCCGGACGATAAAGGGCATTTCCTCCAGCCCGGCCAGCTCACAACCATGATGGCGGCGATGGCCCGCCACGATCTCATAACCGTTGCCATCCTTTTCCGGGCGGGCAAGACCAGGAACCATTACGCCGTTTGCCTTGATGGACGCTACCGTTTCCTGCATTTTGGCGTCGTCCCGCACCTTAAACGGGTGGGGGCGGAATGTGTGGAACGGATGCATTTCGGAAAGCTTCAGATAGACCAGCTTTCCTTCCTCCACAGGACGGGGCGGAGCGGCTGGCTCAGGCGGAGCCTGTTCCGGGGCCGGAGCCGCATTTTCGGGTGGGGCCTTTTCGGGTTTCGGGGCAGCTTTAACCTCCGCAGCCTTTTTCCCACTTCGGGACAATTTGTCTCGCTTAGTCGGCGTGGCCTCGCCGGGGGCCGCCTTATCCGCCTTGGGTGGGCGGCCCTTGCGGGGCTTCGCCGCCTCCTTGCCAGCAGGCTCCGCTTTTTCCTCTTTTGGAGGACGGCCCCGACGGGCCTTTTTCGGTTCGTCATCCCCAACGGCGGGAGGTTCCTCCTGCGTTTTCTCCTCCGGCTCTTTTGCCGCCTCCTCTTTTTCTACCTCGGCTCGGGCTGTCTGCCGCTTTTCATTCATCAGCTCATTGATTTTGTCAAAGGACACCACCACATCACCGGGCTCGGGCTGGGCAGGCCCCTCCTGCTGGGGTGTGGGAGCGGCAGTCTGTTCGGGAGCCGCAGCCTGGGGCCCGTCAGCCGTAACAGGAGCGGGAGCCTCCGGGAGCTTCTCCTCACCGGGGCCTGTGTTCAATTTTTCATCTGCCATTCACTATCCTCCTTTTCGTGAAAGTTGCACAATTTTGCGGGTTAAATTTCTGTAATTATTTTTCCGCCTCCTTCCGGTCTATCCACGCAAAAAAGCCGCCCGATTTGAACGCCGGACGGCTTTTTGTGTAATGTGATAGATCAAATATTATTTTTTGTGGTTCGTAGGCTCCGAAAAGCCTTGTATTTACAGCGTTCCTAATAGGAAACAATCATATGCTTGCTACGAAACTTATCACATTACAAATCAAAGAAAGGACGGGAAAGGAATGGAACGGAAACAAGAACAAGATACAACAGATGATAGGCAGAAACAGGGAAATCCAGCAGATGAAACAGTGATTTATAAAATCGGCGGCACATTCTATGAAGTGTCTACCTCTTGCGGCGGCTCTAAACCGCTTTTTGAAAAGATGAAGCGGCTCATAAAATCAGAAAATCTCAAAGCGCCTACTGACAAAGGAAAAGAAGTCCGCTATAATGAAGATAGCAACCTGTCTGTCGGGCGTTCATTACAGGAGGAATGAACATGACAGCAAATACATATAAGCCCGAACAAATAACCGCATTATACGCCCGTTTAAGTCAAGAGGACGCATTGGACGGGGACAGCAACAGCATTGTCAATCAAAAAGCAGTTTTAACAAAATACGCTTCGGATAACAGCTTTACAAATCCTGTATTCTTTATTGATGACGGCGTTTCCGGTGTAACTTTTGACAGACCGAATTTTAACCGCATGATTGCAGAGATTGAAGCCGGAAATGTGGCGACAGTCATTGTCAAGGATATGTCCCGCTTGGGGCGTGATTATCTGAAAGTCGGCTACTATACGGAAATCTTTTTCGTTGAAAGAGATGTACGCTATATCGCAATCAATGACGGAGTGGACAGCGCAAAGGGCGACAATGATTTTACCCCTTTCCGAAATCTGTTTAACGATTTTTACGCCAAAGATACCAGTAAAAAGGTAAGGGCAATCAAGCGGGCGCAGGGCATGGCAGGAGAACATCTGACTAAGCCGCCCTATGGCTATAAGGTAGACCCTAACGACAGAAAGAAATGGATTGTAGATGAAGAAGCCGCCGCTGTGGTAAAGCGAATTTTTGATTTATGCGTTGCCGGAAATGGACCTATGCGGATAGCAAAAACTCTGAAAGCTGACAAAGTGCTGACAACACGCGCCCATTATGCGAAGCAGAAAGGGAAAACACTTCCCGATAATCCGTACAGTTGGAATGAAAGTACGATTGTAGCAGTTTTGGAGCGTATGGACTACTGCGGACATACGGTAAACTTCAAAAGCTATTCCAAATCCCACAAGCTGAAAAAGCGTATTCCCACCACAAAGGAACAGCAGGCTATTTTCCGCAATACACATGAAGCAATCGTTGAGGAGGCTGTCTTTGAACGGGTACAGGAATTAAGGGCAAATAAACGCCGCCCCACAAAGGCAGAGCGGCAGGGAATGTTTTCCGGCTTGGTATTCTGTGCGGATTGTGGAAGTAAACTGCACTTTGCCACCTGCAAGAGCTTTGACGGTTCACAAGACAACTACCGCTGTGCAAGATATAAAAGCAATACAGGAGATTGTACGGCACACTTCATCAGAGAAGAAGTCCTGCGGAAAATCGTTCTCAATCGGATATTTGCCGTAACTGCCATGTTCTATGAGAACATCACTGCTTTTATGGAACTGATACAGAAACAGCGGTTTGATGAAGCGGAAAAGGATATGAAACGCAAGCAGCGTGAAGTAAGGCAGGCAAGAAAACGGATTGCAGAACTTGACCGGATTTTCAAGCGGATTTATGAGGACGACATCAACGGCACAATCAGCCATGAGCGATTTTTGAAGCTGTCCGCAGAGTATGAAGCAGAACAAAAAGAGCTGACGGAAAAGGTAAAGGCAGAACAACAGGAAGTCGATACCTATGAACAGAATAAAAGCGATTTTGACAGCTTCGCCGCCATCATCCGCAAGTATGTGGGAATAACCGAATTAACTCCCACTATCGTCAATGAGTTTATAAAGAAAATCGTTGTCCATGCGCCGGAGAAGATAGACGGCATGCGTTTTCAGAAAGTGGATATTATCTTTAACTTCGTGGGAGAAATCCATTTGCCGACTGACCCGCAGACGGAACAGAAAAAAGACAATAAACAGGAAAAGACGGCATAGCCCTTGAACGGGGCTATACCGCCAAATTAAAAAATATACTTCCTTGTAACCGAAAACCCTTGTGTTTGCAAGGGTTTTTTCTTTTTCTCAAAAGCACAGCTTAACCAAAAATAAGGCTGCGATACCGCAGCCGTCACAGTAATTGACTGATGTTGATAGACAGATTGTCATAGATTCCCACCTTGATATTGCTTTCAAAAGGAAAAATAACGGGAGCAAACTCTGATGGATCCTGTTCATTCAGATATACTGTAGTACATTTTTTTAACGGATCTACAATCCAGTATTCCCGGACTCCAGACTCCAGATACAAGGAAACCTTATGAGCATAATCCATCCGACGGCTTCCGGGTGATACTACTTCTACGATAAAGTCAGGAGCTCCGGAACATCCGCGGTCTTTCAGCTTATCGGGATTACAGATGACGGAAATATCCGGTTCCACCCAGTTTTTATCATCAGCGTCCAGATTAACTGCAAATGGGGCGGGATAGACCTCACATTTTCCCTTTTGAGACTCGATATAGTTTTCTAATCTGTGAGCAATTTGAAATACTAATTTTTGATGAATCCTGCTTGGCGGAGCCATATCATAGAGCTGTCCGTCAATCAGTTCAGCCCGACATCCTTCAGGCAGTGTCCAGTAATCCTTTGAGGTATACCGTCCTTTCAATAATGGCATAAAACCATCCTTTCTTTATGAGAGGACAATGATGTTGATACCTCTATACAATAACATAAATATTCCATATTGTACAGGTATGCTCTTCCCAAACGCTGCATATGCCGTGCCTGTGCCGCTCACACAATCCCCTCAAAACTTTCCCTCAGAGTTTTACAGGACTTCCCAAACTTTTCCATCTCCTGCTCCGACAATGAAAGTTCCAAAACACGCTGGACTCCATTTTGATTGATAATGCAGGGAACACCTGTATAGATGTCTCTCTGACCGTAATCTCCCCGAAGCATAGCAGATACGGTAAGGACACTGTGCTCATCTCCCAAAACAGCCTTGGTAATTCTGGTAAGAGCCATTCCAATGCCGTAATAGGTGGCCTGTTTTGCCTCGATAATCCGATATGCTGCCGTCCGCACCTCTTCTTCAATATGATCCAGACGGCTTTTTAACTCATTTCCCCCATTTTTTCCCAACTCTAAAATAGGCTTGGTTGCAAGAAAGGCCTGACTCCAGGGGACAAATTCGCTGTCTCCATGCTCTCCCATTACATACGCATGGACATTTCTGGGATCAACCCTCAAATATCCTCCCACCAGATACCTGAGACGTGCCGTATCCAGAGCCGTTCCGCTTCCCAGAACCCTTCCGGGATTAAATCCCGACAGCACACAGGTAATCCTTGTCATAATATCCACCGGATTGGTAGCCACCAGAAAGATACCGTTAAAGCCAGAGGAAATCACGGGTTCTATGATCGAACGGAAGACCTCTGTATTGCGCCTTAAAAGATCCAGACGGCTTTCTCCCGGCTTCTGGGCCACTCCCGCCGCTATGACAACAATATCTGCATCACGGCAGTCCTCATAATTTCCTGCTGATATTTTCATATTGGAAGCTGCAAACGCAAGCCCATGGTTTAAATCCATGGCTTCTCCCTCTGCCCTTGTCTTATTGATATCGATCAGCGTTAATTCATCGCAGACAGACTGGTTTAAAAGACTGTAAGCGTAGCTCATACCCACCATTCCCGTTCCGACAACTGCCACTTTTCTTTTATCTGACCTCATGCAAAGCTCCTTTCCAGATTAAAAAAAGAAGATCCCTCATTCAATAGATGGTATCTCCTTTTCATAATGATTTTATGCTTATCTGGACAGCTTTCGTTCCATTAGTTCTCCGTTGCTGCTGTAGGTCACAGCCGTTTGCCTGCTTATAACTCCCTGGCGGAACAGACGGATCAGGCTGTTATCCATGGAAATCATTCCCTCCTCCTGAGAAGTGGCGATAATGCCGTCAATCTGATGGATTTTGGATTCGCGGATCATATTGCGGATCGCATTATTTAAAAACATGATCTCAAAAACAGGCTGTACGCCTCCGTCTACAGTAGGTACCAGCTGCTGGGAAATGACCGCATTTAAAACCATGGAAAGCTGGGTGCGGATCTGCTGCTGCTGAGCTGGAGGAAAAGCATCAATGACGCGGTCAATGGTATTGGCCGCTCCGATGGTATGAAGGGTAGACAAGATCAGATGGCCTGTCTCTGCAGCCGTCATTGCGATGCTGATGGTCTCATAGTCACGCATTTCCCCCAGCAAGATCACATCCGGAGCCTGACGCAGAGAAGCTCTCAGGCCGGTTACATAGCTGCTTGTATCCGTAGCGATCTCACGCTGCGTTACTACGCTCTTTTTGTGGCGGTGAAGATACTCAATGGGATCTTCCAGGGTAATCACATGTGCTTCTCTTGACTCGTTAATGGCGTCAATGATACAGGCCAGAGTGGTGCTTTTGCCGCTTCCCGCCGGCCCTGTAACCAGCACCATTCCCTTTGTCATCCTTGAAACATCCATAATCTCCTTTGGAAGATGCAGCGCATCCGCATCAGGAAGCTCAAATCGCACAACACGGATAACGCCGGCCAGAGAACCTCTCTGACGGAAAATATTGGCGCGGAAACGCGATACCCCCGGTACTGCAAAGGAAAAATCATCATCTCCCTCATTTAATACACGTTCTTCGCTCCGGCCGCCGGCCAGCTCATAAATCTGACGGATCATATCGTCCATTTCATCCGGCATGATCTTCTCTGTTCCCTCGCAGATGATCCTGCCGCCAATCTTATAGGAAAAAGGACGGCCCGGTATCAAAAAGATATCAGCTGCCTCCTGTTCCACTGCCGCTGTAAGAAGCTCCATCACCTTCATATCGTTTCCTCCTTATTATGTACCCGAACTTTCTCCGCCGTCCCAGACCTTCACTGTATCATCAATTTCATATTCACCGCTGTCGTATACATACCAGGACCGGATCTCATACCGTTTGTCCCCCTCTTTTAACTCCAGATCAATGTGCAGGGACTGTCCCCGTTCCATGGGAATTTCTGTAAAAATAAGGCCAGTCTGCTCATCATAACCATTTCCCGGCTGGGACGCCAGAGCCGCCGATTTTTCCTCTAAAGACTGCCCCGCCATCTGCTGCAGCATCCGGTCTGATTCAGCCAGCCACTGCTGTCCTTTGGAATCCGCTTCATAAAATTCCTTTGCAGCCTGAGCGCCCCTCTCTGCCAGCTCCAAATCGCCTCTGGCACTGCTTAAAGAAAGAAGGCCGAAGGTAGACAGACAAAGCACGATAAAGATTAGGATCAGCGATGACAGCCCTATATTCACTTTATTTCTGGATGTTTGTTCCGCCATGGCTTATTTCCTCCCGCTTCTTTTTTCAAGGCTCATACTGGCTTCCTTCCAGGCTGTAGATCACAGTACCGTCTGTTTCTTTATCCCCTTTTGTCACATCCACCCGGATCTTCTTCACAGAATCATCCATTTCTACTGTGACCTCTGCCTCATAGGCCAAAACAGCTCCTGACTCTGCCGCCTCCCTTTGCGTATATGCCTTCCAGTCCTTATCCCAGACCGTCTGAAGCTCTTCCTCTCTTTTCCCGGCTTTCAGCTCCTCTATCAGGCTCTGAGCCGCAAGCACAGCATGATTCAGATCATCTGCCTTCCGGCTCAGCCGGTCCGCTCCTGCAAATACGGAAACACAGATAGAGGCACAGACAATAAAAAAACCTACTACCGCCAGCATCTCCATCAAAAACGGTTCTGAACCGGACCCGCTTCTTCTGTTCATCCTTCTATCCCCCCGCTTTCCGACTCATCAAAAACCGGATTTTCGGCCAGACTGCCGCTTCTAAGAGAAAGGGACAGAGTTCCTCCGTTCTCCCCTTCCGTACTGATATGGAGAACATTTCCCTCTCTGGAAAGAAACAATCCTTCACATTCCAAAATTTCCAGACCATCCTGCAGTCCAAGACCGCTGCCGATATCGGTAAAAAGCTCCCTGATACTGCCATCCAGCCAGTAAATCCAGGTTACATAGTCTGTCCCGCCAATCTGCTGACGAAGCTCCAGCACCTGTGTTCCTTCTATTTCCTTTATGTCTGTCATCCCGGCACGGTCTCCCTGACGCACCTTATTTGCTATATAGCTTAAGGCAGTGGAGCTGCTGAAATTTTTATCGCTTCTGGCTGTGATATTTTCATACACGCGGCTTCCTGTCAACACGGTAAAAAGAGCGCTTAAAATAAATACCAGAAACAGCAGCATGGTAAAAAGACCGCCCATCAGCTGCCCCCTTCTTCCAGTTTTCCGCTCCATACATTTTCCTCCTATTCCATAACAGGCACTACTGTGATATCCGGCATCACATTGGAGGCAAAGCCATCATAAAACACATTGTATTTTTTTCGGTTGATCATTACCCCATAATGCTCCTCAAGATACTCGATACTTGGCGGATATCTCCCCTCAATGGCATAACACTGTACACTTGCTCTTGCTATGGCCTTTTTCAGGGTTTCCTGATCTCTAGCTGTGGTCCTCTCTCCAAACTGTACAGAGAACAGGGTAAAAAACAGGATTGCTACCATCATAAGGAGCATCGAGCCGATCATGCCTACAAGGCCCCGTCCCCTTCGGTCCTGCCCGCGTTTTACTCTCATATCCAGCTCCTCCTAACCGATCGCAGAAAGCACGCCTACCAGAGGCAGCATCACGGAAAGCAGCACCAGTCCCACTGATACAGCCAGCACAGCTACGATCGTAGGCTCAAACCGGGCAATCATTCCGTCAATGGCAGAATCCGCCATTTCCTCATAATCCCCGGAGATTTCCTCCATTACCTGATCCAGATGGCCGCTGCGGCTTCCCACCTTAATCATCTGAATATAAAAACCAGAAAAAAGCCCTGCTGCCTTCATGGCGTCATAGTAGCTTTCCCCCTCTTCCAGACGTCTGGAGCAGTCATCGATCTGACCGGCCACTGTTTCATTTTCAGCCAGCTCTTTGGCTAATTCCATACTCTTTTCCAGTTCCAGCCCGCTCTTTAAGGTCAGAGCCAGAACAGAGGTAAAGCGGCGCAGCGCAACTGCTCTGGCAATACGGCTGCGTTTTTTTACTGCTGTGATGCCCTTTTCCACCAGCAAAAAACGCTTTCCGAAACGGGCAGCAATCCATATCACGGCCGCAGCTACACCAATTACAGCTGCCAGAACCAAAGCTGCGCCGCTTAAAATGCCTCCCAAACGGATTGCGGCTGCAGCCGCAGGCGGAAGGCTGGCTCCCAGCTGCTCATATACCCTTGAAAACACCGGCATTACCTTTGTAAAAAGCACGAACAGAACCACTAACAGCATGAGAATCATCATTGCCGGATAAGTGGCCGCATTTTTTACCGCCTTTAAAAGCCTGGCTTCTTTCTCATAATGATCAGAAAGGGATTTCATCATCTGATCCAGTGTACCTGTCTGCTGTCCCAGTCTGGCCATACGGACGATATAGGAAGGAAACACCCCCGTATCCTCCAGCACCTTAAAGAAGGGGTCTCCAAGCTCTGCGCCCTCTGCCATATAAAGAAGCATGGCCTTTTCTTTTTCCTCTGCCGCATCCTCCGCCATGATCGTCAGCCCTTCCTCCAAAGGCACGGCTGCCTCTAACAGAAGAGCAATCTGTAAGCAAAAGGCGGACAGCTCCTCATAGGAATACCGATAGTATTTCTCCCCCTGTTTTTCCATTTGCTCTGTCCTCCTGACTAATAGCTGTATTTCGCCTGGTAATTGGCTCCGTTTCCGATATACTGCATAATCTCCTGGCTCTGGTTGCCGGAGGATGCAAAGGTCGGATCCATCAGTTTCCAGCTGGTTCCGTCAAAATAAATGATATTGTCCACCCAGCCCTGGCCTTCCAGATACACATTGATCCAGGCGTGATACAGGTTTCCCGTATATCCCACCACCAGTTTGGTGGGGATGTCCTGAGAACGGAGCATGGCTGTCATAAGAGCCGCATAGTCAAAGCAGATCCCTTTTTTCTGGGCCAGCACCATGTCCACATTTGGAAGATAACCGGACTGCACAGAACTGGCCTTTGCCGTATCATAAGTCAGATTCTTAACCACATAGTTGTAAACAGCCGATACCACGCCAATCTGATCTGTAACGCCTGCCGAAAGCTCTGCTCCCTTTTGAACTGCCGCACTGGCAGAATTAAAATTCACATACTGGTTGGGATATAAAAAAGGACCGAAGGTATTGGAAATAGATACGTCCAGATTCTGGCTGAAGGCCTGGGAATACTGATTTCCCTGAATATTTTCAAATACCTTTACCTGATAGGAGCCGTTCCCCTCTGAAAGAGGAAAAACCTCATAAACACCGCTGTTATTTAAATCATATGTATAGGTCTCTGAACCGCTTTTGGAAATCTGAACCTTAATTTTTCCTACACTGCCGGTATATTTCACCATTACATAGCCCTCAGACGTATTGGAAGCATCCAGAGTAGCCTTATCATTTTTATATACCGTCACACCGGAAGCAATGGGAGTACGCACATAGCTGCCGGCAGGCTTATTGTACAGCGGCACCTGTGTATCCTCGATTACTGCTGTCTGAGACGCCTTTGCCGGAAATGCTCCAAAAAGGCCACAGACACCTATCACAGCGGCTGTCAGAACCGCTGCCCCGAAAATGTTTCTTCTGTTTTTTCGGATTCTCTCCATTCTTTCTTCCTCTTTCCAAACTGCTATTTTGCCAGCCTCTGGCGGACAATCTCATAGGCCAGAACACCTGCTGCCACAGAGGCATTTAACGAATCAATATCTCCCTTCATGGGAATGGACGCTGTCATATCACAGTGCTCCCGCACCAGCTTGCTGACGCCTTCGCCTTCATTTCCGATCACAAGGCCGATGGGGCCTGTAAGATTCATACGGTACATCACGTCCCCATCCATATCGGCACAGACAAACCACAGCCCCTTTTTCTTAAGATCCTCCATTACTGCGGTAAGGTTCGTCACCTTTGCCACAGGAGTATAGTTAAGCGCACCGGCTGAAGTCTTCGCCACCGTGGCAGTCAGTCCCACTGCCCTGCGCTTGGGGATGATGACGCCGTGAGCACCTGCCAGATTGGCTGTACGGATAATCGCTCCCAGATTATGGGGATCCTCAATGCCATCCAGCAAAAACAAAAAGGGCGGCTCTCCTTTTTCCTCAGCCAGCTTAAGCATATCCTCCACCTGGGCGTATTCATAGGCAGCCGCATAAGCGATTACTCCCTGATGCTTTCCCGTCTCAGAAAGCTGATCCAGACGCTCCTTAGCCACATAGTTGATAATTGTGTCGTGTTTTTTCGCTTCCCTTACGATGGTGCGCACCGGGCCGTCCTGACAGCCGTCCAGAACAAACAGCTTGTCAATGGTCTTTCCGGAACGAAAGGCCTCCAGCACTGCATTGCGTCCCTCAATGGTCAGTTCTTCGTATCTCATGAAATGATTCTCCTTTATATTTCCTCAAAGGCTCCTATTTTTTCAAGCCCCAGGCTGATCAACTCTGCAAGGCGCTCAAAACTCTCTTCCAGAAACAGCCAGCCCACTAAAGCCTCCATTCCTGTGGCAGTACGGTAATCTGCCATAGTGGCGTGTTTTGCCATGGTAACGGACTTTGCATTGCGCCCCCGCTTATAGACCGCGTGCTCCTGGGGCGTAAGCTCCTCTTCAATGGAGCGGATAAGCTGTGCCTGAGTGCCTGCGTTTACCAGCATCGCACTGCGTTTATGCATCTTATTTACCTGCATACTTCCACGATTAATTACTCTGGCGCGGATCATCACCTCATACACCGCATCTCCAATGTAAGCAAGAACCAACGGAGAATAGGAACCGGCATCTACCGGTTCCAGTCTCATGGTCTTTTTATAGTATGCAAGGAAGTCCTTTAATGTTATGCTCTCTTCCACTTTACGCCCTCTCTGGTATCCTCCAGCACGATTCCCATATCCAGAAGCTTTCCGCGGATCTCATCGGCAAGAGCAAAGTTTTTCTCTTTTCTGGCCTGCTGTCTGGCTTCGATCATGGCTTCGATCTCCTCGTCCAGCACCTCTGTCTTCCGCTCTGCGATAATGCCAAGCACCTCACACAGACGGGAAATCAGATCCTCAAGGCCCTTTACATAAGCTGCAGTGGAATCGTCATCTGCTGTGGAGTTTGCAAGCTTTACCAGCTCAAACACAGCGGAAACGGCATCTGCCGTATTAAAATCATCCTCCATGGCAGCCTCAAACTTCTCTCTGAGCCTGTCAGCCTCTGCCATTTTCTCTGTCTCGGCTGCTGTCATATCACCGGCCTGAGCCTTTGCCTTCAGATCCCGCAGCTTATCCATGCAGGTCATAATACGCTCCAGACCGTTTTTGGAAGCCTCCATCAACTCGGCGCTGAAATTAAGAGGACTGCGGTAATGGGCACTGAGCATGAAGAAGCGCAACACCTGCAGATCATATTTCTCCGCAATATCCCGGACAGTGAAGAAATTCCCAAGGGATTTGGACATCTTCTTATTATCAATATTTAAAAAGCCGTTGTGCATCCAGTATGTGGCAAAGGGCTTATCATTGGCGCACTCACTCTGTGCGATTTCATTTTCATGATGAGGGAAGATCAGATCCTCGCCCCCTGCATGAATATCAATGGAATCTCCCAGATAGCGCTTTGCCATCACAGAACACTCAATATGCCAGCCCGGACGGCCCTGGCACCATGGAGACTCCCAGTAAGGCTCTCCCTCTTTCTTGGGCTTCCAGAGCACAAAATCATTGGGGTCTTCCTTGCCTTCTTCACCCGTTACCTTAATCTCGCGAAAGCCCGACTGAAGCTCATCCAGATTTTTGTGAGACAGCTTGCCGTATTCTGCAAAGGAACGTGTCTTAAAGTACACCGTGCCGTCCTCTGCCGCATAAGCGTGTCCCTTGTCGATCAGGGTCTGGATCATATCAATCATGCCCTGAATCTCCTGAGTTGCCTGCGGATGTACCGTAGCAGGCTCCACATTCATGTCCTTCATATCCTTTTTGCACTCTGCAATATAGCGCTCGGAAATAATATGGGCATCTACACCTTCTTCATTGGCCTTTTTGATGATTTTGTCGTCCACATCCGTAAAGTTGGAAACAAATTTCACCTTATATCCCTTGTATTCAAAATATCGGCGCACGGTGTCAAACATGATCATGGGACGGGCATTTCCGATATGGATCAGATTGTATACCGTAGGGCCGCACACATACATTTTCACCTCTCCCGGTGTAATCGGCTTAAATTCCTCTTTTCTCCTGGTTAATGTATTAAATATTTTCATACGATTTCTCCTCGCTTATGATCATTCAGAAACACTGTTCACTTCTGCTCGCAGCCGCAGCCTGAGCAGCCTGGACAGCCTTCTGTCATTATTTTATTATCATAGCAGTAATCCGCTGTTTCCGTCAATAATGTAATTGCCTGAGAAGCAATTCCCTCTCCGCTTCCCGTAAATCCCAGCCCCTCCTCTGTAGTGGCTTTTACGCTGACTCTGGACGGATCCAGATGAAGGGCTCCGGCAATATTCTCTGCCATCTGAGGACGGTAGGAAGCCAGCTTTGGCCTCTGAGCGATGATCGTAGCGTCAATATTCTCAATCACATAGCCCTTTTCCTCCAAAAGTGTGCCTACCTTACCCAGAAGCTCTATGCTGGAAATCCCCTTATAAGCAGGATCTGTATCTGGAAAATGCTGTCCGATATCTCCCAGAGCCGCTGCCCCTAAGAGCGCATCCATCACGGCATGAACCAGCACATCTGCATCCGAATGGCCTAAAAGCCCCTTTTCATAAGGTATCTTCACTCCTCCCAGAATAAGTTTACGGCCCTCCGTTAGCCTGTGAACATCATAGCCTTGTCCGATTCTCATGTTTCTATCTCCTCTGTTTCGTTCTTTTGAACACAATTCTTTTTAATGGTTCATCTTACCGGCCGGAACAGCCGTATTATATTCCCATTCGGATCTGCCGCGAAATGCACTCTGCCCGCAGGTCTGTCTGAGTACCGCAGAATTCTCCATCCACATGAATGGGAAGAGGGGCGTCTGTGTGAATGGAAACCTCTCTGCATTCAAACATCCGCGCTCCCTTATGCTTCTTAAAACGGCCGGTCAAAGCCTGCAGCATCACAGGGATCAGCTTTTTTCTGGAAGAATGGCTTACTACACAGACATTCATCCTGCCATCGCTTCCATCTGCTTTTGGTGCAAAAGTAAATCCTCCGCCTTCTGAGGGCTGAATGTGACAGGATATAAACAGGATATGATTAAATTCCACTTTTTTTACACCATCTAAAAGGATATATCCCCGGCTGGACCGGCATCCTACCGCCTGGCAGAGTCCAAGAAGAAAACAAAAAACTTTTCCAAGACCCAGCCGCCCCATAACGCCCCGCAGTCTGGAAGCGGATGCCGCACAACACACAGCGGCATCAAATCCCATGCCGGCGCTTACCATAAATCTCCGATGAGAAATCTCACTAGCCCCCAGAGAAAGCACTCCGTAATCTACCATAGAAAAATGTCTGGGATACAGCTGTTTTTTCAGACAGCGTACGGTACGTTTGGGAATGTGGAGACAGCGAGATAAATCATTTCCCGTGCCCGCCGGAATATAACCCAAATCAAAAATCCCATGAAGGACAGCTCCATCCAAAACCTCATTGACCGTTCCGTTTCCGCCGACCACGATCAACAGGCCTGGCTGGCGTTTCTTCTCCGTCAGTTCTCTGGCAGCGATCCGCGCATCACCGGCGTTGCCGGTAAGTACTGCTTCATATTCAATATTGTGCAGATCCATATAGCAGGCAATGGCTTTCCACACTCTCCTGCCTCTGCCGGAGCCTGCACTGGGATTTACAATAAAATAGTACATAGGGGCATAGGGTCCTTTCCTTTCGTCCACACAGCGGAAAACACAAGCCTGCGCCCGTCCGCCGATGGCAGCGTCTACTCTGGAATAAGTATACCACGCCCGCCCCCAAATGAATATAAACCATTAAAAAATTTTCTATAAAATATCGAAAAAATAAATGCTCTCCCATCTCTGAAAATGCCGGAAAACCAGTAAAAATAAGGGCAAAAAAACTTTTTTAAAAAAAATTCAAAAAAGTGTTGACAATTACCACAATTTATCATATACTGTACAAGCAGTCGCGAGTGAGACAAAAACAAACAAGCGACACACTGGATACGGGGTCTTAGCTCAGCTGGGAGAGCATCTGCCTTACAAGCAGAGGGTCACAGGTTCGAGCCCTGTAGGCCCCATCCATTTCAATTAAATATGGCGGAATAGCTCAGATGGCTAGAGCACACGGTTCATACCCGTGGTGTCGAGAGTTCGAATCTCCCTTCCGCTACTCTGAAACCCTTGAAGAATCAAGGGTTTTTTGTTTTTGGTTTGAGTACCTTTGAGTACCTCAAATCATTCATAGACTTTCCCGCCTCCCCGTGGTATACTTTTGCTATACCATGAAAGCAGGAGGATTTAAGCCATGTATGCAGAATTTACAGACGACCTGATTACAGGAAATGAAATGATCGACAGCCAGCACAGAGAGCTGATCAGCCGGATCAATGACCTCTTAGTCAGCTGTGAGAACCGTTCCAACCAGAGCGGAGCTGCCAGATTATTAAATTATCTGGCAGACTATACGGATTTCCATTTCAAAGAGGAAGAAGCATTCCAGAAGGAAATCGGATATCCAGGTCTGAAGGAGCACCTTGAAAAGCATGAGGAGCTGCGCCGTACCGTACAGGAACTTCACGATATGCTTACAGACGAAGAAGGCCCTTCTGATGCCTTTGTTTCCAAGGTAGCAGAAAATGTAAGAGACTGGCTCTACTACCACATCAAAGGCTTTGACCGTTCTGTGGCAGAGTACAAGTATATGCGCGACAGCGCCGACCGCATCTAACTGAATTTTTGCACAGCAAAAGCCCGGCCGTACCCAATCAGCCGGGCTTGTTTCTATCTGTTATTCTTCTGTATTTTTCTTAAACAGCCCAAGAATCAGACAGCCTGCTGCGGCTCCCACGATAATGGAAACTAGATACATAAACGGATTTCCAATGGTAGGAAGTACAAAGATGCCGCCGTGAGGCGCTCTTAAGGTACAGCCGAATGCCATAGAAAGGCCTCCTGCAGCCGCCGCTCCGATCGCACAGGCAGGAATCACGCGAAGGGGATCCTGTGCTGCAAAGGGAATCACTCCCTCTGTGATAAAGGAGAGTCCCATAATATAATTTACAATGCCGGACTGGCGTTCTTTTTCTGTGAATTTCTTCTTAAAAAATGTGGTGCACAGGGCAATCGCGATCGGCGGAACCATACCGCCGGCCATCACTGCAGCCATTACCTCAAAATTTCCCTCTGCCAGCTGGGCCGTACCGAATACATAGGCCGCTTTATTAAAGGGGCCTCCCATATCAATAGACATCATAGCCCCCAGTACCATTCCAAGTATTATACGGCTGGTGCCTCCCATTCCATTTAAGAAATGAGTCAGCCCATCATTGATCATACCCATATAGGGATTGATCAGTGTAGTCATCACAGCAGCCAGAACAATTCCAAGAACCGGATACAGAAGCACCGGTTTGATGCCCTCTAAAGACTTGGGAAGTCTGGAAAAAAGTTTCTTAAGCCCCAGCACCAGATAACCGCCTGCAAAGCCTGCAAAGAGAGCTCCGAGAAAGCCTGCATTTACATCGCCACCCGCAGGATTTGCAAAGGTACAGCCCATTTTCGCCACCATACCGGCTACCATACCTACTGCAAGTCCCGGACGGTCTGCGATACTCATGGCAATGAAGCCTGCAAGGATCGGGAGCATCATTCCAAAGGCCTGTTCGCCGATAGTCTTTAAATATGCAGCCAGAGGGGTATTTTTTCCAAAATTGGACGGATCAATGGAATAATCGTCAAACAGAAACGCCAGCGCAATAAGGATGCCGCCGCCGATTACAAAGGGCAGCATGTGAGACACGCCGTTCATCAGATGCTTGTAAATGGTTCTTCCAATACTTTTATCTCCCTCCGCTTCCGCCTCGAAGGTTCCGCCCTCATGGTGATATACCGGCACTGTACCGCTAACCGCTCTCCGGATCAGATCTTCCGCCTTGTGGATGCCGTCTGCCACCGGAACCATGATAACGGGCTTTCCGTCAAAACGCGCCATTTCCACGTTCTTATCTGCCGCAACAATAATTGCTTCTGCAGACTTGATTTCCTCTTTCGTAAGAATATTCTGAGCGCCGCCGGAACCATCTGTTTCTGCTTTCAGGGAAATCCCCAGTTTTTTCCCTGTATTTTCCAGATTTTCAGCAGCCATATAGGTATGGGCAATTCCTGTGGGACAAGCAGTGACTGCCAGCACACGAAAGCCTGTTTTTTCCGGTTCTGCTGCCTTTTCCGGTTCATCCATTTCTTCTTTCTTCCCAAACCGCTCCGTTTCCGCCTGATCGATAACCTCCAGGAACTCCTCCTTTGATCCTGCATGGATCAGAGCTTCCTTAAAACCAGGATTCATCAGCAGGGTGGAAAGCCGGGATAACGCCTCCAGATGTACGTCTTCTCCTCCTGCCGGAGCTGCGATCATAAAAATCAAATTGGACAGGGAACCGTCAAATGCCTCATAATCCACACCCTCAGGCACTGTCATAGCTGCCAGGCCCGGTTCCTTTACCGCTTCTACCTTTGCGTGGGGAATGGCAATCCCTTCCCCAATCGCTGTACTCCCCAGGCTTTCTCTTGCAAGAATCCCCTTCTTATAACCGGCTCTGTCATTTAGCCTTCCCCCTGCATCCATAAGGGCGATGAGACGATCGATGGCCTCCTCCTTGGAAGCTGCCTTCACTCCCAGTTCAATGCTTTGCTTTTTCAACAATTCTGTGATCCGCATCCTCTACTTCCCTCCATTCTCTGTAAGCTGTGCAAACAGCTCCATGATCATTTCTCTGCTTCCCATACCATCTGAAAATGCCGTCGCTCCTCCGCTGGCAGTTCCCAGACGCAGCGCATAATCGTAATCTCCTGTCTTTAAATATCCTGCCAGAAATCCCGCCACCATGGAATCGCCTGCCCCTACGGAATTTTTCACCGTTCCGCGGCACACTCCCTGTCTGTGGACTCTTCCATTTTCGTCGACCAGGATCGCTCCGTCCTTTGCCATGGACACCAGCACATTGACCGCTCCCCGGTCTTTTAGGGTCATGGCGCCGTCGATGATCTCCTTCTCCGTCTTTAGTTCCTTTCCAAAGATCTGCCCCAGCTCATGATTATTAGGCTTGATCAAAAAGGGCTTTAATGGAAGTACCTCTGTCAGCAGATCCCGTTCTGCATCTACAGCAATGCATACGCCCCGATCCTTTAACTGTTCCATGATCCTGCGGTAAATATCATTTCCCACAGCAGCCGGTATGCTTCCGGAAAGCACCAGCACATCCCCGCTCCCTAAACGGTTCAGCTTTTCAAACAGTGCCTCCACATCCTCAGGCCGGATATCCGGACCCATCCCGTTAATCTCCGTTTCTTTCTCCGATTTCAGTTTCACATTGATACGTGACATTCCATTTTTTACATGGATAAAATCGGATGAGATTCCAAATGCTTTTAACCCCCTTTCGATCTCTTTTCCCGTAAATCCGGCCACAAACCCCAGCGCTGTGCTCTCAACTCCCAGATTTGCCAGCAGCACAGAAACATTAATTCCTTTCCCTCCGCAGAAAATATCTTCCTTTACTGTACGGTTGACCTTTCCCTGAGCAAAATGATCCACAGCGATCACATAGTCCAGAGCCGGATTAAAGGTAACTGTGTAAATCATATGTCATCTCCCCTTGCTTATAAGAAATTTAATTTCACATCTATACTATAGTACGATATTTATTTTTCGTCAATATTATTTCTTATGAAATTTTGTTTCTCATATATTTTCATCATTACAGACAAAAAGACGGCCTCTACCTGTCAGATACCGTCTCTTTTTTGTACATTTTACCTATATTTCGTTTTTATCTGAGGAAATAGCTTCCTCATGGCGACGGATATGTTCCATAGCATCCTTCTTTCCCGCCCGCAAAAGAAGATATAAAATTTCAATCACCGCCGTGGCTGTGACCCGTGAAAACCAGAATTCCTCTGTAAGAAGCTTTTCTCTGGTGGCCGTAATAATTTTATGATCGCAGATCGAAGCCAGAGGCGAATCCGGGTTATTTGTAATCAGCACCAGTGTGCTCCCATTTTCTTTTGCTCCCTGAGCCAGTGTGTTTAACCGTCTGGAAAAACCGGAATTGGAAATAAGGAGCACCACGTCCTCCGGCCCCAGATTAAAGGTATAAGCTGCCTGCGTTTCCCAGATGTCTCCGGCCACAGACGGAATCCCCAGCTGATTAAACTTAAAAGCGCCGTCCAGAGCCACAGGGATCGTATTTCCCACTGCAGCCAGCTGAACCATACGGGCCCTTTCCAGCTTTTTAAGGATTTCTTCCAGACTGCGTATATCCATCATACGAACCGTTTCTGTCAGCTCCGCAACCTTATTTGCCAGAATATTGTTAAGTGACTGGGACAGATTCTCCCGGTCAATATCATTTGTCACCTTCCGGCTGTCCTGTTCTTCCCTGAGCACCTCTCTGGCTAAAGCCAGCTTTAGGCTCTGGAATCCCTTAAACCCGCATCTGCGGCAAAATCTGGATACCGTAGCGTCGCTTGTGCCGCTGGCTCTTGCCAGCTCCCCCACCGTCATATCTACTGCCTGAGCCTTGTGCTCCATGATATAATCCGCAATCTTCTTTTCCGCCTCAAAAAAACTGTCATAGAAAGAACAGATCACGCCTAATACGCTTCGTGCTTCACTCATGCCATGTCCTTTCATTTATATGTAAATTTATTTCATATAATAATGATAGCACATGATACATAAAATGAAAAGACGCAGTTTGCAGGGCAACTTCTTAAAGCTCTCAAAACTTTATTAAGATTTCTGTCCAGCCCTTGTTTTTCCATTTTTACCGTGCTATAATTTTGCACATCTACAAATTTTAACAGTTCCTTTACATTCGTTTTAAACTCTTAGAAAGGGAAACAGTTCTATGAAACGAGTTTGTGATTTCTTCCGCAAATACAGCCATATATGGCTTTTAAGTTATTTTTTTATCTATATTCCCTGGTTCTGTTATCTGGAAAAAACGGTGACACGCGGTTATCATCTCATGCACGCCCCTCTGGATGATCTGATTCCTTTTAATGAATATTTTATCGTTCCTTATCTTCTCTGGTTCGCTTTTGTAGGAGTGACGCTGGTTTACTTCCTTATTAAAAGCAAAGAGGATTATTACCGGATGTGCGCCTTTCTGTTTTCAGGCATGACCATCAGCCTGATCATATGTACCTTTTTTGAAAATGGTACCAATCTGCGTCCGATCCTTGACCCCGATAAAAATATATTTACCGCCGCCGTGGCTGCTCTGTACCGTACCGATACCTGTACGAATGTATTTCCGAGCATCCATGTATACAATTCCATCGGCACCTATATTGCCATCCACAAAAGCCCTCTGTTTCAGGGAAAAACTACCTTAAAGGCAGGCGCGGCCATTTTGACCGTAGCAATCTGTCTTTCTACTGTATTTTTAAAGCAACATTCCGTGATTGACGGAGTCGGCGCAGGAATTATGGCTGCTATGATGTATCATCTTGTTTATGCCTGCAGCCCTGCGGAAGAAGAAAAGAAAATTGTGGAAAAAATTTTAGAATAAGGATCATGGCTGTAAATAAACCAAATGAGCCGCCGGGAAAGCATATCATTTCGCTTCCCCGGCGGCCCTTTTACTTTATATTGCCTAAATCAATCAGTTAAATCCATAAAACTTCTGTGTGATCTTGTATCCCAGGATCAGGAGCTCTCTTCCGCCCTTTCCCGGCAGGTTGCAGCCCTGTCCCAGAAATCCCCAGCGCAGGCGCAGCCACAGAGGGAAATTCTGCTTTTTGAGCTCATTCCACAGTTCCTTCTTTTTAGCCAGATTCTCCGCGGTTCCTGACTTGATCGCCAAAACGGAGCAGACGGTCATCATAATTTCCAGATACTGGATCATGTAATGGCGCAGCTTCGGATTGGATATCTTAGTGGCGTCATAGTAGCCAAGCATGAGCCTCGTAACCCTAAGCTGCTGGTCAATGCGGCCGATCATCACGGATTCATTGACAGACTGATCCGTTCTTCCGATAAAATAGCGGTAAAAATTCACATCCAGATAATACATATTTTTCACATGGGGAAGGGGCTGGTAGACGAAAATGTTGTCCACATAAAAAGTATGCTTGGGAAGCTCCAGTCCACATTCCTTTAAAAGCTGGGTTCGGTAGATCACAGAATGCATCAGTATGTACTGGCCGATCATGAAAAACTTTACATCCTTCCATCCAAACACACAGTCCTTCGGAAAGGCAGTATGGTATTTCATTACCTTTTTGCGTCTTGCGCCTTCTTTTTCATATACAAAATTTGTCACAAGCATATCCAGCGACTCGCCCCGGTAAACGAACCGGCGGAGTGTTTCCAGAACCTTCTGATATGCTTCCTCATTTACCCAGTCGTCGCTGTCTACGACCTTGAAAAATACGCCTGTTGCATTTCTCAGTCCTGCATTGACAGCTTCGCCGTGACCGCCGTTTTCCTGATGGATCGCGCGGCAGATACCGGGATAGCGCTTTTCATATTCGTCTGCGATCTCAGCTGTCCGGTCCTTTGTGGAACCGTCATCTACGATCAGGATCTCCACCTCATCCCCTCCTGTGAGAAGAGAACGGATGCAGTGTTCCATATAAGCTTCTGAATTATAACAGGGTATCGCTACTGAAAGTAATTTCACGTTTTTTCCTCCTTGCGTGTATACAGATAAGGGCGGCAGGCAGCTTTAGCCGAAGGCCAGCAGGGCTGCCCCATTGGCAGCCGCGTGCATCAGCACCGCCATCCTGTATTTTCCCCAGGGACATTTCTCATATCCCCATGCCAAAACAAAGCCCAGTAAAAAGGCGTAAAGGCCCTGAATCATGTTTCCGTGGTAAAAGCCAAAGGCCAAAGCTGAAAGAAAAGCTGCTGCTTTCGGCATAGTCTTTCTTCTTAGAAGTCCATAAATGCCCAGCCGGAATACTGCCTCCTCCATCACGGGCGCCGCAGCCAGGGTAAGCGCCAGATAATACGACCGGCTCATACTCTCTGCTGTCTGTACTTCCCCATAAGAAATCAGCCAGCTCTCAGGCCAGGGAATCAGACGGACCAGTATATTTCCTGCCAGAGCAGCAAGCACCGCCCCAAGGAGCAGCCTCTGCCACCCCGGAGGAAGACATGGTTTCTTTTCCATCATCTGTGTATTCCTCAGTGTGTCTGTATTTTGCTGCATGATGCCAGTATATCACGGGTGCATTTCTTTTTCCAGTATCTTTTTTCGTTGCATTTTCAGAGATAATAAATTAAAATAGATATAACAACACCGCATACAAAGAGAGGAACTGAATATGGCAAAAAAACGCATTGTAATGGCTATTGGCCACAAGGATATGGGAACCAATCTTCCGGAACAGAAGGAAGCAGTACAGCGCACCGCAAAGGTGATCGCCGACTTTATCCAGGAGGGCTGGCAGGTCGCTATCGTGCACAGCAACGCCCCACAGGTCGGCATGATCCACACCGCGATGAACGAGTTCGGACGTCAGCATGACGGCTACAGTTCTGCCCCCATGTCTGTCTGCTCCGCCATGAGCCAGGGCTATATCGGCTATGATCTGCAGAACGGCATCCGCGCCGAGCTGATCCGCCGGGGCATCTATAAGCCTGTAAGCACTGTTTTAACTCAGGTAACGGTAGATCCTTATGATGAAGCCTTCTATACACCTGTAAAGGTAATCGGAAGAGTGATGAGCCGTGAAGAGGCAGATGAGGAAGAGGCAAAGGGAAATCATGTGAAGGAGGTGGAAGGAGGCTTCCGCCGTATCGTGGCATCTCCCCATCCTGTAGCCATTGTAGAGATCGACGCCATCAAGGCTCTTTTAGATGCAGACCAGATCGTCATTGCCTGCGGAGGCGGCGGTATTCCTGTTATGGAACAGGGGTACAATCTCCGGGGCGCCAGCGCGATCATTGAAAAGGATCTGGCAACGGGCCTTCTGGCAAAGGAAACAGACGCAGATGTAATGATGATCCTTACCAGCGTGGACAATGTTACCTTAAATTACGGTACAGACCATGAAGAGCCCATCAAAAACATGACCATCGATCAGGCGAAGGACTACATCAGCCAGGGACAGTTTGAATTTGCTTCCATGCTTCCAAAAATCTCCGCATCCGTAGACTTTTTAGAGTGCGGAAAGGGACGCAAGGCAATTATCACCTCTCTTGACAAGGCCGAAGAGGCTTTGAAGGGAGAGGCAGGAACGACGATCAACGGATAATTGAATATACTGCCAATTCTGAGGGGGGCCTCATAGGCCTCCTTATTTTTCTGCTTCAGCAATTTACCATATCACAAAAGGATGCTGTAAAACAGAACTTATATGCTCTGTTTCTGCAGCATCCTTTAAAAATTTAAGCGTTCTTTACCGTTGCAATATCAATCAGTGTCAGATCCTTGGCCCGGTTCTCCAGACTGGTTACCAGTGCTCTTGCCGTATCCAGGGCAGTCAGGACATTCACGCCTGTCTCAATGGCATTGCGGCGGATGATAAAGCCGTCATGGCTGCGCTCTGCTCCCTGGGCCGGGATATCCACGATCAGGTCAATCTGATGACCCAGCACAAGATCCAGGATATTCGGAGACTCCTGCTCCAGCTTGCGGATCTCATATGCCTTCACACCGTGGGCATTTAAGGTGCGGGCTGTGCCTCTGGTGGCAAAAATCTGATATCCCACTGCAATAAAGCGGCGGGCAATCTCTACAGCCTCCTCCTGCTCGCTCTCACGGACAGTCATGATCATCTTCTTATACTTAGGCAGGCGGATTCCTGCCCCCTCAAAGGCCTTATACAGAGCCTCGTTAAAGGTCTTTGCAATACCAAGGCACTCTCCGGTGGACTTCATCTCAGGTCCCAGGCTGATATCTGCGCCGCGGATCTTCTCAAAGGAGAATACAGGCATCTTGATGGCGATATAATCGGCTGCAGGCTGCAGGCCCGGCGTATAGCCCAGTTCTCTAATGGTATGTCCGCAGATAATCTGGGTTGCCAGAGGAACAATGGGGATACCTGTTACCTTGCTAATATAAGGCACCGTACGGGAGGAACGTGGATTTACCTCGATGATATATACATCCTCGCCGTCTACGATAAACTGGATATTTATCATTCCCTTTACATGAAGGGCTCTTGCCAGCTTGGCTGTGTAGTCCACAATGGTTTCCACATTTTTCTCTGTAATATCCTGAGCCGGGTAAACAGAAATACTGTCGCCGGAATGGATACCGGTACGCTCGATATGCTGCATGATGCCTGGGATCAGGATGTCTGTACCGTCACAGATGGCGTCTACCTCGATCTCCTTACCCATGATATATTTATCTACCAGAATCGGATGCTCCTGGGCAATCTGGTTGATAATGCCGATAAATTCATCAATATCCTCATCATTGATGGCAATCTGCATTCCCTGTCCGCCCAGTACATAGGAGGGGCGAACCAGAACCGGATACCCCAGCTTATGAGCCGCCTCTTTTGCCTCCTCGGCTGTAAATACCGTATGGCCTGCTGGTCTTGGGATGCCGCACTGCTCCAGGATGGCGTCAAAGCGCTCTCTGTCCTCAGCCGCATCTACATCCTCGGCCGCTGTTCCCAGGATCGGAACGCCCATTTTCATCAGCGCTTCTGTGAGCTTGATAGCCGTCTGGCCGCCGAACTGAACTACTGCTCCGTCTGGCTTTTCGATATCAACAATGCTCTCCACATCCTCCGGTGTCAGAGGCTCAAAATACAGCTTATCTGCAATATCAAAGTCCGTACTTACAGTCTCCGGGTTATTGTTGATAATGATGGTCTCATACCCTTCTTTGCTGAATGCCCAGGTGCTGTGTACGGAACAGAAGTCAAACTCGATTCCCTGTCCGATACGGATAGGGCCGGAGCCTAAAACGAGAACCTTTTTTCTGCCCTCTGTTCTCTCTGCCTCGTTGAAGCTGCCGAAGCAGGAATAGTAGTATGGCGTCTCTGCTGCAAACTCTGCGGCACAGGTATCTACCATCTTGTAAGCAGCACGGATGTTGTTGTCATAGCGCAGCTTCTTGACAGCGCTCTGCTCCATCTTTGTCAGTCTGGCGATTACATTATCCGGATACTCTATGCGCTTTGCCTCAGCAAGCATCTCGGGAGTCAGCTCCTTCTTTCCTTCGCCTACTGCCTGAAGCTCCTTCTCCATCTCTACCAGGATCGCCAGCTTGTCAATAAACCAGAAGTCAATACGGGTAATCTCATGGATCAGGCCGTATGGGAAGCCACGGCGCAACGCCTCGGCAATTCGCCAGATCCGCATATCATCCACTTTATAGAGGTCATTTACCAGCTCTGTATAGGAAAGCTCTGAAAAATCATAGGACAGAAGGCAGTCTACATGCTGCTCCAAGGAGCGGATAGCCTTCATCAGAGCGCCTTCAAAATTGGTGCAGATGCTCATTACCTCGCCCGTTGCCTTCATCTGGGTTCCCAGAGCACGCTTGGCGCTGATAAACTTATCAAATGGAAGTCTTGGCATCTTTACCACACAGTAGTCCAGCATGGGTTCAAAGCTTGCGTAGGTTTTCTTTGTAACGGCATTTTTAATCTCATCCAGAGTATAGCCCAGAGCGATCTTTGCAGCCACCTTTGCGATTGGATATCCTGTCGCCTTGGAAGCCAGCGCAGAAGAACGGCTCACACGGGGATTTACCTCGATGACACAGTATTCAAAGCTGTCCGGATTTAAAGCATACTGTACATTACAGCCGCCGGTAATCCCCAGCTCGCTGATGATGTTTAAAGCAGAGGTTCTGAGCATCTGATACTCCTTATCCCCAAGTGTCTGGGAAGGAGCCACAACGATACTGTCTCCGGTGTGTACGCCTACCGGGTCGATATTTTCCATGTTGCAGACGGTGATCACATTTCCGGCTCCGTCGCGCATAACCTCATACTCGATTTCCTTCCAGCCTGCGATGCAGCGCTCTACTAACACCTGTCCCACGCGGGAAAGGCGGAGACCGTTTTCAAGAATTTCCGCACACTGCTCCGGATTGTGGGCAATACCGCCGCCGGAGCCGCCCAGGGTATAAGCCGGACGAAGCACTACCGGATAGCCAATCTTTGCTGCGATCTCAAGACCGGTCTTTACGTCCTCCACAATATCAGAGGGAGCTACCGGCTCGCCGATCTTTTCCATGGTCTCCTTAAACATCTCGCGGTCTTCAGCCTTTTTGATGGTCAGTGCCGTGGTTCCGATCAGGCGCACATTGTGCTCTTTAAGGAAGCCTGCGTCCTCCAGCTCCATGGCAAGGTTTAAACCGGCCTGGCCGCCCAGAGTAGGAAGAATACTGTCCGGCTTTTCCTTTAAAATCAGCTGTTCTACCACCTCTACCGTCAGCGGCTCGATATATACCCTGTCCGCAATATCTTTATCCGTCATAATAGTAGCCGGATTGGAGTTTAAGAGCACAACCTCAATGCCCTCTTCTTTCAGGGAACGGCAGGCCTGTGTACCTGCGTAGTCAAACTCAGCCGCCTGGCCGATTACAATGGGGCCGGAGCCCAGCACCAGAACTTTTTTGATCTCAGGATTCTTTGGCATCAGTCATTTACCTCCATCATTTTCAGGAAACGGTCGAACAGGTATCCGGAATCCAAGGGGCCTGGGCAGGCTTCCGGATGGTACTGCACGGTGAAAATGTTCTTTCCTGTGTATTTTAAGCCTTCGTTTGTTCCGTCGTTGACATTGATAAATGCGGGCTCTGCGATTTCAGGGGAAATAGTTGCATTATCAACCGCATAGCCGTGATTCTGGGAAGAAATGTAAACACGTCCTGTCTCCAGATCCTTTACCGGATGGTTTCCTCCTCTGTGGCCGTATTTTAACTTATAGGTGTCCATGCCGTTTGCAAGGGCCATGAGCTGGTGTCCCAGACAGATAGCAAAAATCGGCACATTGGAGTCGTAAAGCTTCTTTACTTCCTTAATAATAGCCGTATTTTCCTTTGGATCGCCGGGGCCGTTGGAAAGCATGATGCCGTCCGGATTTGCTGCCAGCACCTCCTCTGCCAGTGTGTCTGCCGGGTAAACCGTTACCTCGCAGCCTCTCTCATTTAAGGAACGGGCAATATTTTTCTTTGCTCCAAAATCCATGAGAGCTACTCTTTTTCCGGTTCCGGGAAGAACGTATTTTTCCTTTGTGGTAGTCTTTAAAACAACACCTTCTACGGAGTAATTTCTGATCCGTTTTAAAACCTCAGAGTGGTCGGTATACTCTTTGGTCGTGATCATGCCGTTCATGGTTCCTTTTTCTCTCAAAAGCTTTGTCAATGCTCTTGTATCAATGCCGCTGATACCGGGGATATCCTGCTCCTTTAAGAAATTCTGAATGGTGTCCTCGCTGCGGAAGTTGCTTGGGATCCTGGATAATTCCCGGACAATGTAAGCGTCCGGCCATGCTCTCTCTGATTCCATGTCTTCACGGCAGATTCCGTAGTTGCCAATAAGTGGATAGGTCATAACTACTGCCTGGCCTGCGTAAGACGGGTCAGTCAGCACTTCCAGATAACCGGTCATAGAAGTGTTGAACACGATCTCACTGATCACTTCACGCTCTGCTCCAATGCTGGTGCCGGTGAACACAGTGCCGTCTTCCAATATAAGGTATGCTTTCATATGGGGGTACCTGTCCTTTCTTATGTGTGTTTGTTGGGGATTGGAAATGTGTTAAGCATCTCCAGGGGCCGTATTTCTGCGTCAGCCCAAATTGTAAAGATTATACTTTATTTCATTTTATTTTTCAATGGCTTTGAATCCTAAATTTTTTTGTGGTAATCTAATCTTTTTTGGCATGAAACTTGCTTGTACAGATTCAGGCAGAAAAACAGGGCAGAACGCGCTGTTTTAACGCCTCTGCCCTGTTTTAAGTTTCTTATGAAAATTTCAGGATATTCTCCTCGCCCTTTGCAACGATGCCGTCCTTTTTGTTCATGGTAAATGCGGCTCCGCTTGGGAAGATCACCGGTGTCACCAGAGATTTGCCCTTTGCCCTTACTGTCTCTAAATCTACCACTACCAGAGTCTGGCCCTGCTTTACCTTGGCGCCCTGCTCAACCTTTACGTCAAAGCCCTCGCCGTTTAACTCTACTGTATCCATACCGATATGGATCAGGCACTCTACGCCGTCCTTTCTTCTGAGACCGTATGCATGACCGGTTGGGAAAGCTGCCGTTACCTCTGCGTCAAAGGGTGCAACTACCTCGCCCTCTGTCAGATCAATGGCAAAACCGTCTCCCATCATCTTGGAAGAAAACGCCGGATCTGCCACTGCTGTGATATCCATCAGTGTTCCTCCTGCCGGCGATACAAAATCTGATTTCTTTTTTCCAAATAAAAATCCCATATTGCTCCCTTTCCTGATCTCCTGACACGAAGGACGCTGTCCCCCGCAGGGATCATTTCCCTTTATTCGTTCTTTACCAGTATAACTCATTTTGGGTGGGTTGGGTAGTTATTTTTTTCTAAAATCAAAACGCACTTCCGCCGGACAGGAATCCGAAAGCAGCTCTGCCACATCATGAAGTACTCCTGCTGCTTCCCGACGTACTTCTTCTGACGCCCATACAGGCGCTGCACCGTGAAATTCACGGAGCATTCCCGTATCATTGGCGCTATCTCCCATTACACGAATCTCCTCTATGTCCGGTCTGCGGTTTAAAATCCAGTGAACCGCAGCGGCTTTATCCACTCCCTCTGCCACAATATCTGCGTTCCATACATTCGGGAATGCATTTACCCGGCTAAATCTCTTGCGAATCTCCCCGCAGAGACTCCGAATATAAGCTTCATCCTTGTTCCGTCTGTGAATTTGAAGAATCGCTTCAAGCCCTTTAGCCTGATCGATGGTACACACTCCGTCACAAGGCTTCTGGGTCGTTGTGCCCAGAGCAGACAAAACGTTGATTTTTCTGTCAATCATGGAAACGCCGCTTCCGTCCCCGTCCAGTCCATGAAGAAACCGGAGTATTTCAAGGGCCGTATCCTTCTCTATAGTGCGGCAGAACAAAAGCATTCCCTCCCGATCCGTAATGGCGGCCCCGTTATTCAGGATCAGCCCGTCCGGTTTCAGTCCAAAGGGCTCCAGCTGCTCCTCAATGGAAGCGCGATTTCTCCCCGTCGCAATAAAAAACAGATTTCCATCCCTCTGCCACTGCCTTACAGCCCTTATATTCCTTTCACTTACCCTGCCTTCTACATAAAGAGTCCGGTCAAAATCGCTTACCGCACATTTCATCCTTCCCGGATCTCCTTTCCCCGGCAGTATACGCAGACCAGGTTTTTCTCCTGATCCATAATGGTAAGATCCGCATCCATTCCGGGAGCGATTTTTCCCTTTCTGTCATCTGCATGGATGTATCTGGCAGGATTTAAACTGGTCATCCGCATAATATCAAACCAGTCTGTCTTTGTATGAGCCGCCATATTCTTTACAGACTCCGCATATCCCATTTCCACGTGTTTAACCGCACTGTAATCCTCCAGGTCCAGCCATTCTGTACGGCCGTCAAAATGTTCAATGCGAACCCTGTTTCCCTCTTTTACAAAACGCAGCTTACGTACATAATGTTCAAATTCTGTCTGAATCTGGGCCAGTCCGGTACAGTCCGTAGTAAGTATAATTCTCTCGCTTCCTTTGATGCGGAAAGCAATATCAAAGGCTTCATGAGCAACCGTTATGCCTGTCTGTTTGGCAAATTCGCAGAACATATCGTCAAAATACAGCGCAGCTCCTGCCACGCCCAGCTCTCTGTGATGAAAGCCCTTCATTCCGCTGAAGGTATGGGTAAAGCCTCCGATTCCCGCATCTCTCATATCGCAGATCTCCTGAAAGGTAGCTGCACTGTGTCCGATGGCCGTCTGTATCCCGTGTTCCCGGCAGAACTCCAGAACCTCCCTGGCTCCGGGCAGTTCAACTGCCAGAGTCATGTGCCGGCAGAGTTCCTTATGACGAAATGTATCATACAGTTCCTTCATTACCTGAATATCCGGATTCAGACAGCATTCCTCTTTCTGCATTCCTCTGTACTTAGGATTGATAAAGGGCCCTTCCAGATGAACGCCAAGAAGCTCTGCGCCTTCCGCATTTTCCTCATATACCTGATCCGCTGCATGAATACACCGTTTTATCTCCGGGATGCTGTCAGCGCCTGTGGTTCCAAGATAGGAAGTAACCCCGGAAAAGGGAAGGGTGCGGCACATTTTCCGCAGAGATTCTTCTGTTTTTTCATACCAGAAAGATCCCGTGGCCCAGCCGTGGATATGGATATCAATAAATCCCGGAAGGATCACATGGTCGCTGTAATCCCTGTAAGGTCCTTCCCAGCTTTTGTAAAGTCCCTTAATCTTCCCCTCTTCCAGCTCTAAAAATCCGTCAAATTCCTCATTTTCCAAAATAATGTGTTTTGAGTACAGAACCATCTGTGCTTCCTCCTGTTACTTCAGATACCAGTATTCCCGGTTAACCTCCATGAGATCATCCAAAACAGCCTTAGCCTTACCCGGGTCCACCACAGTGCGGTTTACAGTAAGAGCCATCAGAGCCTTCTCATAGTTCTTTTCCCTGAACGCATCCACAGTCAGCTGCTCATAAGCATACTGCCCTTCCATCAATCCTTTATAAAACAGCGGAATCTCTCCATAGGGATATCCTTTTGCCCCATCCTTTCCAATAGTTCCCGCTACTTCAACAATAGCATTTTTTTCAAAATTAGAAATAATTCCTTCATTTCGTACAAGAACAATAAATTCCCGGTTCAGGTCATAGGCAATAGACTCTGCCACCTCTACCATCAGATTTCCAAACACACTGTTGGTCAGCATTTCCATTCCGTCCATATTTTCCCGGCCCTCTGCCAGAGCACATGCATCAAAAACCTGCTTTTCTCTGGAATCTCTGGCCTCGTCTGCTCTTGTATAATTCGGATCGCTCTCAGCAGCAATCTCCTGAGGGAACATATAATACTGCATATAGGTAGTAGGTATGTATTCATCAAAATACTTCATATACTGGTTCACACGCATATAGGTATCCAGCCATGACTTGGAACGCTGCTCTGCATTAAAAGGCTTAAAATCGTGATCTCTTAAATAGGTACGGAGTTCTTCAAAATGATCCTTCCCCTCCGTATCCTTTAATTCTGTAAACCAGCCGAAATGATTCAGGCCGAAATATCTGGCTCTCAGGCTCTCCTGAGGAACACCCAGAATCTTCGCAAAGCTCTTCATCATGGAAAATGGCTGATCACAGAGGTTTAAAATCCGCTTATCGTCCGGGAACATCTGATCCAGTCCCAAAGCTACAATGGCAGCAGGATTCGTATAATTTAAAATCCATGTGTCTTTTGAGTAGGAACGAACCTTTTCCACCATTTTCTTCATGGCCCCAAGAGACCGCATACCATAGGCAAATCCGCCCGGCCCACAGGTTTCCTGACCTACCAGACCATACTTAAGCGGAAGCTTTTCATCATAGGAGCGCATCTGGGTTTTTCCTACACGCATCTGACAGAACACAAAATCTGTTTCCCTGTAAGCTTCATCCTCATCTGTGGTAAATACTACCTCACATTCCGGGTAGTAACATTTTAACACCAGACGGTCATATGCCTCCATCTTTCCCATGCGCTCTTCATCTATATCGTAAAAAATAATCTTTTTTAATGGAAATCGTTCCTTATACTGCACCAGTGTGCCTACCAGCGCCGGTACACGTCCGCTTCCTGCTCCTGCAATGGTAATAATATGTGATTCTCTCATTTCAATTCCTCCCAAGAGCCCTGATTTTTATGCTCTTCTTTTATGATTGCAGCTGCCTTTTCAGCCTTATCTGCCATTTCTGCAGCCAGAACACTGCACAAGCCTGTATAGCTGGCCGGGTCAATCAACTGCTTTAATTCTTCTTTTGTAAACATGGATGAAAGTGTTTCATCTTCTGTCAAAACAGTAAAATAGTCCTTGTTTTCCAGTTCTGCCTTCATAGCCTTGTCATAAAGAAGTTCATGAGCTTTATCTTTCCCGAGACGTTCTGCTGCCTTCATCATCACATACTCGCTGTTATCCAGCCCATGATTAATATTGGCATTTTCAAGCATTCGCTCCTTATTGACATTCAAAGTTCTTGTAAGCTCCTCAGCACGGATCAGTACCTCAGCAGTAAGCTCCATGGCTTCTTCCATAAGACCATCAAAAAGCATATAGGAACTGCTGTCTCCCTCAAACATCCGCACAGCAGAGTAAAGTCCCGTTGCCGGAAGAGAATACAGCTTCTGGGAATTCGCTATAATTCCCTTTGCCAGTTTGGGATTGATCTTCTGAGGCATAGTGGAACTCCCAATTGTTCCAGGCGTAAAACCTTCGCATACCTCAGAAAATTCTTCAATTCCCGTATAATACACTTCCTCTGCCATCTTGTGAAATGTATTGCACAGAAGGCACAGATTCATCAGATATTCAACCTTCATCTGACTCATATTACGACTGGGAACCTCCATGGAAGACATGTTTAACCGTCCGGCCACCTGCTCCTGAACCCTTCTTCCTACAAGTCCTGTGGCATTGAAGCCTCCTACGGCTCCTCCCATCATCACTGTAAAAATCCGCTTCTCTGCTTCTTCAAAACGTTCCAGATGAGTTAAAAGCTCACTGATCCAGACAGATACTTTATAACCATATGTAATAGGAATAGCATGCTTTCCATGGGTCCTTCCCGCCATAACCGTATGGGCATTTTCCCTGGCAAGAACTGCCAGATGCTCTAATATATCTGCCAGAAAGCTTTTATAGATCTCTGTCACTTCCTTTGCTGTATACAGCTGGGAGGTCTGCTGAATATTCTGAGTAGTCACACCGTAATGGACATATTTTTTTCCTTCTCCCCTGCAGGCCTTTACAAGAACTTTCACAAAGGGGACAAAGCCATGGCCCACCCGTTCCTTAATCCGGCCCATTTCCTCCAGATCCAGATCCTCAAAGGCCACATTTCCAATATCCTGCGCTGCCATCTCCGGAATAAATCCCTCTGCGGCCTGTGAAAATGCAAGGGCCTGCTCTACCTTAAGCCATGTACGGTATTTATTTTCCTCACTCAAAAGCTTCTTAATTCCCCTGTCATCCAGCTTACTTTTTGAATCATATAAAGCTCTCATGGTCTCCACCCCTTATTGTTTTAACTTATCATCCACTGCATGGCGCACAAATTCTACATGGGGGCCAAAAACAACATGGATGTGCTTCTCTGACGGGAAGAAAATTCCCGCACAGCCGGAATCCTTTAATTTCACCTGATCCACCTTCTTGGGATCAGAAAGGTCAACTCTCAGACGTGAAATGCAGTTTTCCACATTTAAAATATTTTCTTTTCCGCCCAGACCATCGATTACAATCTCAGCAATGGCTGGCCAGTTTTTCTCCTTTAAAAGAATGCTTGCAGACTCCTCCACCTCAAAGGATTCACGTCCGGGTGTTTCCAGCTCGAACTTCACAATAAACCATTTGAATACAAAATAGAAAACAATAAAGTTAAATATTCCTAAAACCACCAGACTAATCCAGTGGGTATTTTCATACAGAAGGCCGAAAATACCAAAATCAAAGATTGTTCCTCTGATATAGCCAATGCTGATATTTAACAGCTGGTAAGGCAGAAGTCCGATTCCGCACATCACGCAGTAAAGGATAAACAGCGCCGGAGAAATAAACAGGAAGGAAAACTCCAGCGGTTCTGTGATATTTCCCAGAAATGCGGTCAGGCAGCAGGTCAGGATTACGCCCTTTGCGATTTTCCGGTTCTTTAAATAGGATGTATGGTACATGGCAAGGCCAATCGCCGGAACACGGAATAAGGTTGTGAGCATCTGCGCACCGCCCAGATAGCTTGTAAGCTTTGGCATCAGCTGTGTCCAGTATTCGCTGGTAGGTCCCAGGTTAAAAAGAATCTCATTGGTTGCATTCAAAATGCCCACATATTCCTGACCGTTAATCATATAAGTTCCCCCGGCTTCCGTAAAACGCACCAGAGATGCCAGTACATGGTGAAGGCCAAAAGGAATCAGCGCACGGTTTAAAGTATAATAAACAGAGCTTCCGATATAAGGTGCAGTAAAAATAAATGAAATACTGATTAAAAAGTTTGTCAGTGCATTCCAGATTACAGGGAGAACCAGACCAATAGGAATCATACATACAAAAGTAATAATCGGAATGGATTTCTTTCCTCCAAAAAAGGCAAATGCCAGAGGAAGTTCCAGACGGTAAAAACGGTCTGCCACTTTTGCAGCTACAAGACCAGCAATCAGGCCTCCCAGAGCCTCAATCTTTAATGTCTGAATTCCAAGCACAGTACCCTGTCCCACCTGAGCAGCAACTGCAGGATCTGCCAGAGTTCCTGTCGCCTTCAGATATACGCTCATCACCACATTCAGTGTCAGATATCCAACCGTAGATGCAAATACTGCAATTCCCTTTTCCTGTTTTGCCATTCCCTGAGCTACACCCATAGCAAACAAAAGTGGAATATTGTTAAAAATAATACTGGTAATTGACTGAAGACTGGAAAAAATCAGTCTTATAATTTCATTTCCCAAAAAAGGAAATTTATCGATCATATAGGACTGTCCCATAGCGCTGCAGATACCCATTACCATACCGATCGGTGCCAGAAGGGCAATCGGAAGAAGCAGGGATCGTCCAAAGGTCTGTATTCCCTCTTTCCAGCTTGAATTTTTCTTGTTCATACCGTTCTCCTCCATAGATGTGATTTCATTTGCATAATACAGATGCAGGCCTTACATCTGCCTTTTTTCACCCATAGCGCGCTTGTGAACTGTGTCCATTATGCCAGAGGAATGCGGAAGCTTCAAGGCAGAAAATGTATAGAAATTTCTTGCATTTAGCTGCCTTTATTTTTATAATATATTTATATGATTCAGTATATAAAGAGAGGTATCTGTATGGGATTTAATTACAATGATCTTACACTCCTTCGCTTTATACAAAAGCGCCATTCCATTCCCCTTGCCAAGGCTGCCCTTCAATTTGGAAAAAATGAAACCTCAATCCGGCGGGCAGTAGAACAAATCAACCTTTCCTTTCCCTCTCCAGTCATTGAAATCGAAAAGGGAATCTGCTCCAGCCGTTTAAGCTACGAAGAGCTTGTATCTCTCATCCGCAGTATGAGTCCCTCTGACTACGCCAGCTCATCCAGTGAGCGAATCATGGTTATGATTGTCACTATTTTCTTCTGCGGCTACGTAAATGCCTCGGAACTGTATGAAAAGTGGGGCTTGTCCCTGACAACAAAAAAACAGGATACAGGACAGCTGCGATCTTTTCTGAAAAAATACAGCCTGTTTCTGACAACCCTCCACAAAAAGGGACTTACCATAACCGGAGATGAGCTTCAGCTCTGTTTTCTTGTGATTGATATTCTCCATCCATTGCTGGAATTCACGCCGGAAAACCGGGTTCATGCCCGTTTTGCCAATACTCCCATTGAACGCCAAAGTTTCGAAACGGCTATGATGTATCTGGAAAAAGGATTTTCCCCTGCCGCTGAAAAACTGACTCATTTTCTTGAAGAAAACCGCCTGGCATTGAATTATCCGTCTAAAAAATTCCTTCTGCTTTTTATCTGTATCATGGAAACCCGTCCCTTAAAACCGGACACAGCATTTTCCTGCCGTCTGCCTTTTAAACCCCTGGATCTCCATTTCACAGACTCACCCATGGAAAATAAGCTCTATAATGTAGCTTTAAGCATGCAGAACTTTTCAAAAAATCCCACACTTCCCTTTGATGCCCGCCTCTGGCAGATTACAGAGCGTTTTGCAGAAGATGTTGTAAACGGATTGGCACATCCCTTTTCCATCAGCGAGGATTTTCTGACAGAACTTTACGAATATTTCTACAGAGAAATCACACTGGACTATTTTCATTGTACTTTTGTAGATAAAACAGTAGAAAATACAGCCGGAAAATTTCCCGTACTCTACGAACAGATCCGCAGATACGGAATATATTTTCAGGCTGCATATAATTTTTCCCTTCTGGATGAGCATTTGTCCACCCTGACCCTTATGGTGGAAAAACATATTATAAAAAATCGGACTGCCGACCACAGAAGAAAGCGAATCATCATTATGACCAGCATTAACTTTGAACGAATCAGTTTTTTTCTGGAGCAGTTAAGAGAATACGTTGTATTTCAGTGGGTGGAAACCCTGAATCTGAATGAAATACACCGGTTAAATGATCTGTCATATGACTGCATTTTCTGCTTTTCCACCCGAATTTTCAATATTCTCAACAGTCGGGAACTTCCGGTAATCAGGGTGAACTTTTTTCTGGAAGACAAAGATATTGACCGGCTGCTTAAGCTGGGGTTTTCTGCCCAGACACATCGTTTTAACGCCAATTCCCTCGCTCTTGATCTGGCCGGAAAAACAGAGGCGGAAATGGTAGCCTTTTTAAAAAGCCGGTTCGGAGATTATTTCGTCTGAACATTTTCCCATTCCCTACACCAGCTCCGCCATCCGTGTAATCCCCACATAGATATGGGAAATCCGGTACCAGGTAGCAAAATCCACCTCTCCTGTCTGGGGAAGGCCGAAGATGCTCTGAAATTCCCGCACCGCAGCCGCTGTGCGCGGGCCGTAGATGCCGTCCGGCGTCACTCTGGGGATTGCTGTATAAACGGTGGCTATGGCGTCCAGCTGTTCCTGAAGCTGGCGCACCTTGGAGCCGGAGCTTCCCTGGCTTAAATCAGAGCCGGGCCATGAGGCAGGAATGCCTGAAATCTGCTCGGCAGTATTGATATAAATAGAATCTCCATAGAAATAGCGTAAAATCTCTATAGGACTGTAGCCCTGCTTTCCCAGATCACAGGATCCCCATTGTGTCATCCAGTCAGGACACTGAACCTGCCTTCCGTCACAATACTGGGTCAGAATCGGCTGGCGGACGCCGGGTCGGGACAGATAGGCGTCAAAAATTTCATCTACTATCTGGGAAATGCTCTGGAAAATATTCCTGCCGTAAATCCATTTATGATCAAAGGCAGTGGATGAAGTAATCGTAAAATCATATCCCTGATTCCGGTACCACTCCGTATACACACGATTTAATGTAAATGACATGATTGCCAGCACATTGGCAGTAATAGAGCTTTCGGGCCAGGTGGAATAAATCTCGCTGGAAGCCACATTTTTAATGTAATCCCGGTAAGGAACATAATAATTTTTAGCGGTAGAATCAGTGGGAGCGCCATCATGAACCACTATGGTCTGCGGAATCACCACACGGCTTAATACGATTTCTCCGCTTTCATTGACCGTTTTAACCTCATCCTCCGCAATCTTAGGCGGATAATTGCCGTAAAGGGTATGATCCGGGATCACCACCGGATTTTCAGGAGGCTGCTCCTGCGCCAAAGGCGTCATAGCCGCAGGCTGGATCGCATTGGAATCCGCTAAAATCTCTGTGCCGGAAATCGCCAGAGGCTCAAAGCCCTCTGCACGGACAATCAGATCGTACTCTGAATAGGGCTGGACGATTCCGGGATTTAAGCTGTATTCTACCGGAGGCGCAGGAAGAGAGAGCTGTTCTGTCTGTCCAGAGGAATTGGTACTCACTTCCTCCACCACCCGATCCGGCTCTCCCTTTGTGCTGATACTTATAGTTGCATTTTTAATTGGAAAGTTGTTCTGAATATTGACTACATTGACCTGTAAGAAACCTCTGGAAGCTGTTTCCTGAGCTTTTACCATTTGAAACCTCAAAATATCCTTGTTTACTTACAATATAAGCAGATATTTGCTGATTATGACTGCAAATCGGGAAACTGCCCCTGTTTTTTTCTGCTCTGCCCGAAATTCAGTTCTAAAATTCCTTCTTCCCGGATGACGGCATCCATCAAAAGATCATGAGCTTCCCAGGGGATTTCCGCCTCCATCAGACGCCCTCTGCAAAGCACGGCCCAGGGGCCGGGAACGGATTGCAGAAACCTGTCATAAAAACCGCCTCCATAGCCCAGACGCCGGCCGTCCTCAAAGCAGGTCAGACACGGAACAAGTGCCAGTGAAATTTCTTCCGGCCCTATGATTCCGGCAGCTTCCCCCGGCTCCTCAATGCCATAGCTTCCGGAATACAATTCGCCAAGAGAACGGATCTGGCGCGCCTCCATGATTCCCTTTGAAATACATTTCGGCACAGCCACCCGCTTTCCCTGATCCAACGCAGCCTGAATGAGAGGTTTTGTATGAATTTCCCTGTCAGTTCCCACAAAGCAGAATACCGTTTCTGCCTTTTGAAAATATTCCCAGTTTAAAATCCACTGCCGGATGCACTTATCTGCCCAAAGACAGTACTCCGGATCCAGATGAGCGATTTTTTCTCTGATCTGTTTGCGCAGAAGTTGTTTTTGAAGGATCATATCCATTCTCTTTTTCCTTTCCTGCCGTTGTTACACTTCCTCTTCCCTCACCAGCATCGTAGGATATCCGGCCTGTCTCACTCTCTGCTCCATCCGAACCGCATTGTCCATCTGCAAAAAAGCGCCGACCCGCACCTTATAAAGCCCGTCATCATATACAAAAAAGGCCGGAAATCCCTTCGCCGCAAGCTCCCTTACCAGAAACTCTGCCCGCGGCCGTTCCCTGTATGCTCCCACCTGAACCTGATAATACCGCTTCTCTTCCGGCTCTTTCTTCAGCTGGGAAAAGGTGGTCAATATCCCGTCTGCAATTTCCTGGGCGATCTGATCAAATTGTTCATCAAACCTCTGGTTATCCTCCGGGTGATCTAAAAATCCCGCCTCCACCAGCACAGCCGGCATCTTAGTCCGCCTGAGCACAATGATTCCGGAACGTTCCTGAACTCCCAGATCGTCAAACCCAGCTTTCACAAGGTTTTTCTGGATATTTTCTGCCATCAATGCTCCCGGGCCGGTATTTTCGTATACCAGGTTCAATGCTCCCTTTCCGGTTCCCGGAACAGGCATGGCATTCCGGTGAATGGATACGAAAAAATCAGCTCCCGATTCATTCGCAATCATGGCTTTTTCCAGAGGCGTGTCATATACGTCCGTGGTACGGGTATACATCACACGAATCCCATTCTTTTCCAGTATCTCGCCTACAGCCAATGCCAGACGGAGCGTATCATCCTTCTCTTTGCGCCCCTCAAACATGGCTCCCGGCTCTGCCCCGCCGTGTCCGGCGTCTATGATCACGCTTTTTTTCTGTTCCATAAGCAGCTCCTTTTACATATTTCATTTCCTTATACCATATGTAAAAATGAGACAGATGTTTCCTTAGAGCCGGCGGATAAACAGCCAGAATACCGTCTATATCTGATATGCGTGATCCACATTCACACCTCTTGGCCCAACATGAGTGGAAAATACAATCTGGGTACTGGTCTTTCCAAACTTCTGAAGCTGTCCGATAAAGCCGTCCAGTTCCATCGTACTCTTAAAGGCTACCTTCATAAGCATGGAAAATTCTCCGGTAACACAGCTGCATTCCAATACATTGGGGGAAGCCTGGGCCCAGTCATAAAACCGCGGCTTATCCTCCGGCGCCACATCCAGATTGATAAAAGCCAAGATATGATAGCCCAGCTTCTCCGGATCTACCTGAGCATGATAACCGGAAATCAGTCCCTCCTGCTCCAGTTTTTCAATCCGGGCAGATACGGCAGGAGAAGAGAGGAAGGTTTTCTCCGCTATGGTCCGCAGGGACATTCTGGCATTTTCCTGGAGAAGCTTTAATATTTTCCGGTCAATATCATCAAGCTTCATCCCCGTCCTCCCAAAAAGGCTCTATAGCTCCGTTAAATACCTCCACTGCAGGCCCTGTCATAAACAGATGACCGCTTTCCCGATCCAGACGGATCCTTAAATCGCCGCCCTTAAGGCTTACAAGCACCTCATCCTCTGTTAATCCCAGCAAAATAGCCGCCATGGCGCTGGCTGTGGCTCCTGTGCCGCAGGCCCAGGTTTCTCCGCTGCCCCTCTCCCATACCCGCATCTGGATATGTGTACGGTCAATCACGCGGATAAACTCTGAATTTACACGATCCGGCATAAAACGCTCATGGAACTCAAAAGACGGCCCCATCTTCTCCAGATCCAGGCTGTCTATTTCATCCATAAAATACACTGCATGTGGATTTCCTACATCAATTCCCGTAAATTCCCATTGTTTTCCATCTACTGAAATCGTTTCCGGAAGCTCGGAAGTGAGAACTGCCTCTCCCATGTCAACGGTGAGCATCACTGCCCTGCCGTTTTCAGCCTCCAGTTTTAACTCCTTAATCCCGGCCGGAGTCTCTACGGTCAGGCTTCTCCGATCCGGGGAAATAATCCCATGGTCATAGGCATACTTTCCCACACAGCGGACGCCGTTTCCGCACATTTTTCCCTGTGAACCGTCTGTATTGTACATTTCCATACGGCAGTCTGCCACATCAGAGGGGCAGATCAGGATCAGGCCGTCTGAGCCGATGCCAAATCTCCGGTCGCTGATAAAGCGGGCTGCTGCACTTGGATTTTTCACTTTCTCCTTAAAACAGTCTACATATACATAGTCATTTCCAATTCCCTGCATTTTTACAAAATTCATGGTTCTACCTCACATGTGTATTAAGCTGATGATCATCTGAGCAGTTTCGGTCAGGCCGGTGCCATTATCCATACTGCACTTTTGTATATATCGGTAGGCTTCCGGCTCGGTCATCGTATTTCGTTCCATCAGGAGAGCTTTTGCTTTTAAAATCAGCTCCTTTTCCTCGGCGCTTCTCTCCTGAGGGCGGTTCCTCTTTCTGCGCTTTCGCCGTTTTCTGGCCTCAAGCATCATTTCTATCGTACTTAAAAGCTCATGTACCTTTAAGGGCATGGAAAGGCAGATCATTCCCTCCGTATCCCTTTTGCTCCATTTTGCCGGAGAAGCAATGAGAAGCATATCAAAGGAGGATGGGAGCAGGCGGCGCAGCTCCTCGCAGACCATATCTTCAAAGCGGAAGCCACAGACTACGATCCCGCCGTTTAAACTCTCTGCCACTGCCAAAACCTGAGCCCCGGAGGTGCACGCAAAGACTGGTTCATAGCCATTTTTCCTGAGTATGGCCCGGATATTTCCGGCATCCTGGGGCTTTGAAAATGCCGCGATTATACTTGCCATCCTTCCCACCACCTCCTGCCAGGCTGCATACTAATATTGATACAGATATTGAGCAATCTCCCAGTCCGTCACCTGAATGCCGAACTCTCCCCATTCCCTCTCTTTGGCCTCCAGATATTTAATATAAATCAGTTCTCCGAGAACATTTTTCACAAAAAGACTGCCTGCATATGCCTCAATGGCATCTCCCAGAGTGTTTGGAATCCGGTCAATCCCACAGTTATTAAGTTCCTCCTGATCAGCCAAAGATATCGGTTCTTTTGCACAAGGAGGCAGCTCCAGCTCCTTTTCAATACCCTCCAGCCCCGCCTGAAGGCAGGCTGCAAGTGCCAGGTATGGATTCATGGCCCCATCCGGACAGCGCAGCTCAATCCCCTCTCCTCCCGGAGACGGAATGCGGATCAGGCAGCTTTTGCTGTTTGAAGGCGACCAGGCAATATAAACCGGGGCATCATATCCGGGAACCAGCCGCTTATAGGAATTGACCGTCGGATTAGTAAGAAGCGTCATTTCTTTCATATAGTTTAAAATTCCTGCCATAAAATGCCGGGCCGTAAGGCTTAGTCCCAAAGGATCTGCCGGGTCTGCAAACAGGTTCTTTCCCTGTGAGTCTTTCAGCGACAACACAAGATGCATCCCTGAACCATTGACCCCCTCTTTGGGCTTTGGCATAAAGGCAGCGTGAAGCCCGTGGCTCTTTGCAATCGTTTTGGCTGTCATCTTAAAGGTGAGAAGCTGATCTGCAGCCCTCAAGGCATCCATCGGCCCCAGATCGATCTCATGCTGTCCCGGAGCAATCTCATGATGACTGGACTCCACCTGAAAATCCATTTCCTCCAGATTTGTCACAATATCCCTGCATACATTCTCCCCCAGATCCATAGGGAACGTATCAAAATATCCTGCCCTCTCATGAGTCTGGATCGTGGGCCGTCCCTCCTCGTCAGAATGAAAAAGGAAAAACTCACACTCCGGCCTTACCTCCATCACATATCCCATATCTGCCGCCCTCTTAACGGCCTTTTTAAGCACAAAGCGCGGATCTCCCTGAAAGGGCGTTCCATCGGGATGGCACACATCACAGATCAGTCTTGCTGCCCGCCCCTGTCTGGGACGCCAGGGAAATATCTCAAAGGTATCCGTGTCCGGATAAAGATACATATCCGATTCCTGAAGCCTCACATAGCCCTGAGTAGCAGAACCGTCAAACATACATCGGTTGTCCAGGGCTTTTTCCACCTGTCCGGCTGTAATGGTCACAGACTTCATTATTCCAAACAGATCCGTAAACTGCAGGCAGATAAACTCCACATCCTCCTCCCGGACGATCCTGAGGATATCCTCTCTGCTGTATTTGCTCATGGTTTAACCACCCTCTCCCAGGGATGGCAAAAACCGTTTCCAATCCCTGTAAAATGTATCAGGGCGGGGTTCTGATGCGATACCCCGCCCTTTTTGCCTGTATCTGTAAAAAACTATAAACGCAGTTTTTTTATTTGTCAAGCGCCCTAAGCTGCTCTGTAAAATGATTTCCCAGCTTTATGCTTCCCACGTATCCCACATCTCCGGTCATCAGCACATTTCCGTCCTCCCGGATTTCCAGCTCCAGAGTTCCTCCCGGCATCTGGACGATCATTTTCGGGTCCGTAAGACCCAGACGGTAGGCAGCTGCAGCAGCCGCACAGCAGCCGCTTCCTGAAGCCAGAGTATAGCCTGCGCCTCTCTCATACACCTCCGTCTGAATATGGGTCCTGTCTAATACCTTCATAATCTGTGTGTTAATCTTTTCCGGGAACTGTCTGGCATTCTCCGAATACCTGCCAATCCGGCATACCAGTTCCTTTGAAATCTCATCCATAAGAATCACCAGATGGGGGTTTCCCACTGATAAACAGGTAACAGGATAGGGAATCCGTCCAAAGACCATGGTTTCATTGATAATCTCTCTCCTCGGCCCTGTTACCGGAACCTCATCACTCCAGAAGGAAGCCTTTCCCATGGAAGCCTTTAACCTTGTTCCCTCTTCGTTCAGATAGTGGATATCAATCCCTCCCCCTTCTGAATGGATGGTAAAATCCTTTTTCTGTACATAGCCTGCATCCTTTAAATATTTGGCAAAAATGCGGACGCCGTTTCCACTGTTTTCTGTCCGGCTTCCATCCGAATTCCAGATCACCATGGAAATCTTGTCATCCTCTGTCACCGGTCCCTCTAAAACTCCGTCAGCTCCCACACCGAAATTTCGGTTGCATAAAAGCTGAACCCGTGAAGGGGTCAGGGCCAGTTTGTTTTTATTGGGATCATATACCAGATAGTCATTTCCAAGTCCGTGATATTTTTCAATGGTCAGTCTCATAGCTTGCTCTCTTTCCCCGCAGATGCTTTTTTTGCGGTTTTGCCGGATTCATGTTATAATTCTATTTTATCAGGCATTATTTTATAATAATATTAATTTTATGCTGTTTTATATTGCAAATAATGCTATATTAAAAGAAAGAGTTCCATCAGACAAAAAGGAGGATACCAACCATGACTTCCCAAACTCAGCCATCCCCCCAAACTTCCCGCCCCAAGGGATATTTAAAGGAAGAATTCCGCTTTTTCCACCTTAAGGATCTGGGAAAAGGGCCTTATGAATACCACCACCACGATTTTCTGAAAATACTGATCCTGATAAACGGAAACGTTTCATACTCCATCGAGGGCCGCTCCTATCGCCTCATGCCCTGGGATATCGTGTTGGTGGACCGGGGCCAGATTCACCGTCCTGAACCAGATCCCTCCTGTCCCTATGAACGCCTGATCCTATATCTCTCACCTGCCTTTTTAGAAGCTCATAAACACGCAGACAGCGATTTGGCTCTATGCTTCAGCACAGCCAGCTACCGCCACTCTCAGGTTCTGCGGTTTGCAGAGGAAGAACGCTGTCCTATGGCTGTTCTTTTAAAACAGCTTGAAAACGAAACAAACAGCCAAAAAGGAGACTTTGCCTCTCCCCTTTTTTCCCGGCTTCTGTGCCTGGAATTTCTTATATTACTCAACAGGTCTTGCCTCTCCTCTTCCGGCCCCTATGTCACCACCGGTTCTCTGGACTACCGGGTTTCCGGACTTATGGCCCATATTAACAATCATCTGGAAGAAGACCTCTCCATCCCTGCTCTGGCCTCTGTGTGCAGCCTGAGCCCCTATCATATGATGCGTGTTTTTAAGGAAGAAACCGGCTTTACTATCGGAAACTATATCACAGAAAAGAGACTGGCCCGAGCAAGAGAACTTCTGGCTCTGGGCGTAAATGCCACCACCGCCTGTTATCAATGCGGATTTCAAAATTATTCTACCTTTCTGCGGGCTTACAAGCGGCGGTATGGGCAGCTTCCAAAGGATTTTCAATAGGATAACGAACTGTTTTTAAAGAATATGCAGCTATGGCCCGCAGCGGAAGGGCATTCCCCGGAATAAAGGATGAGCTGCGCAGGCCGATGATATTGTTGTCAAGGCGATGAAAATTTAAAAACTGCTCCAAAGCCATCCCCATCATAAGGGGATTGCGGCTTGAAAGCAGCTTTTTCCTTTTACGCAGAATCTTCATCCTGTCACATATTCTGTTTTATTCCTGAGATGCGGTATCCTCTGCCTGTTTTTCCTCTACAGGCTCTGTAACATCCATTGCACCTGATTCAGACGAATGTTCCGGTCTGGCCTCAGGCTCACTTTCCTTTACTGCCTCAGCCGCATCATCCTCAGCTTTCAGATGCTCCGTATCCGGCAGTACGCTTTCCTCCTCCGGCTTTTCCTCAGGCTCCGGGATTCCCTTTACCCTGCGGAAAATCTTCATAAACTCTTTTCCGGTGATGGTTTCCTTTTCAATCAGGAAGTCTGCGATCTGATCCATAGCGTCACGATTCTCATTGAGCAGGCTCTTGGCTGCCTCATAGGCGTCCTTTAAGACCTTCATGACTTCCTTGTCGATCTCAGCCGCTGTGGCGTCACCGCAGTTTAATACGGCACGGCCGGTAAGATACTGATTCTCCTGGCTTTCTAAGGCCATAAGGCCGAATTTCTCAGACATACCATACTGGGTTACCATGGCTCTTGCCAGATTGGTGGCCTGCTGGATATCGTTGGAAGCTCCGGTAGTAACAGTCTCAAACACAATCTCCTCTGCCGCGCGGCCGCCCATAAGCTCTACCAGACGGGCCTCCAGCTCCTTCTTGGTATTTAAGAACTTCTCTTCCTCCGGAACATTCATTACATATCCCAATGCACCCATGGTTCTTGGAACAATGGTGATCTTCTGTACAGGCTCCGAATGCTTCTGCAGGGCGCTTACCAGAGCGTGTCCTACCTCGTGATACGATACGATCCGCCGCTCCTCCTTACTCATGATCCGGTCTTTCTTTTCCTTGCCTACAAGAACTACCTCTACCGCCTCAAACAAATCCTTCTGTGAAACAGCGCTTCTGCCGTTTTTAACTGCATTGATAGCAGCTTCATTCATCATATTTGCAAGATCAGCGCCCACAGCGCCAGAAGTAGCCAGAGCGATCTCCTTGAAATCAACGGTTTCATCCAAAAGCACTTCCTTGGAATGTACCTTTAAAATATTGATTCTTCCGTTCAGATCCGGCTTATCCACTACTACCCGGCGGTCAAAACGTCCGGGACGAAGGAGCGCGGGATCCAGGATCTCAGGCCGGTTGGTAGCTCCTAAAACCAGAAGTCCCTTTGTGGAGTCAAAGCCGTCCATCTCTGAAAGAAGCTGATTTAAGGTCTGCTCCCTCTCATCATTTCCGCCCATGCGGCTGTCGCGGCTGCGGCCAATGGCGTCAATCTCGTCGATAAAGATGATACACGGCGCATTTTCTGTCGCATTTTTAAACAGATCACGGACACGGGATGCACCCACGCCCACAAACATTTCCACAAAGTCGGAACCGGACAGGGAATAAAAGGGCACATGTGCTTCTCCTGCCACCGCCTTTGCCAGAAGGGTTTTACCCGTTCCGGGAGGGCCCACCAGCAGTGCTCCCTTTGGAAGCTTTGCACCGATCTTTGTGTACTTTCCGGGATTGTGAAGGAAATCTACAATTTCTGTCAGGGACTCCTTCGCCTCGTCCTCTCCGGCTACATCCTTAAAGGTAATACCGGTTTCCTTCTGGACATACATCTTGGCATTGCTCTTTCCAACGCCCATGATGCCGCCTCCGCCCATGCGCTTCATGGTGAAGTTCATAAGGAACAGAAGGATCAGGAACGGTACTGCATAGTTAAGCAGAGCGATAAGAAGTGCGTTGGTACTGCCATTTTCACGATTGGTTATAACATTGTTCTCCAGCACACGATTTAAAAACTGGTAATCCCCTTCTATACGGACTACATAGTATTTCATCTGCTGGGAATATTCCGTTGCCTCTGCCTTTGGCATTACTTCAATAACAGCATCCTTCACCCGGATGGATTCCACTTTGCCGTCTTCTACCATCTGTACAAATTCATTGTATGACAGTTCCTTGCGCTGTCTGGATTCCACTGCGGAATTCATCCAGCTCACGATCATGATCGTCAGCAGAGCAGCCACCACCAGCATGGCGATGGTCTGCCAGTTACTGTTCATATTCTGGTTTTGCTTCTTGTTATTATCCATACTGTGCTATTTCTCCCTCTGAACAGGCTGCCTTCACACGCATAAAACGTGCCAAAACCCATTCTTTTCTATTATAGTGGCAGTCCATCCATAAATCAAGGAGCAGAAGTATAAAATTTCCCTTAAGATGGGTCATTTTCCCCATCCATATCCATTTCTCCGCTCTACCAGTTACGGTCAAACCCCAGATATCTCGTTCCCTGAAAATGAAGCTTTCCCTTATCTCCCTCTGCCAAAAGCCCATACTCTCTTCCGCCCATCCTGAGCTCCATCCGGTCTCCGCTTTCCACCTGAAAGGTAACATAGTAGCTGGAAGAGCTCGTATGGTTCTGATTTCTCATAGTGTGGGTGCGTTTGGAAACAACCGTTGCAGTTACATCCAGCCTGGGAGACCGGTTATTCTTCCCCCACTCTCTGATTCCACGCACGATCATCACAAGGATCATCCCGAAGATAAGCACAAATACCAGCAAAAACATGATCTCAAATCCGCCCATAAAAAAATATTCCATCATATACAGTACCTCCCCATGTATTCCTACTCTTACTATATCATAAAATCCCCCTGTCTTTTTTACATTTTGCTTACGCTTCCATAAACATTTTTCCCCGTTTCTTCCCCATTTTTCCACCTTATCTTTCTGCCTGTCCGCATAAAAACCGCTCTTAAATCCACACTATCAAAAGAACATTGTGCTGTGCGTCAGGAGGTGACAAGAAATGGAGCAAACAAAACATCCAGCCGGCAAACATTCAGAAACTCAGGCCCATAAAAACAATTATGACATTGATATTCAGGCCTGTTCTTCCATGGACTGTACAGGTCTGATCCCGGCTCTTCCTGAGGATGAGGCCCAGAGGGAGGCTTATGAAGAACTCTATCCCTACATCACAAAGGCCAGGTAATTTCCAGAGGAATGACAGCCAAAAAGCCCGGACGAATAGACAGCCTAAGGCTGCCCTTCATCCGGGCTTTCTCTTTACTATTCAGTTATAAAGCGGCTCTCTCATGCATAAACCGCCCCAGAAACTCTTTGGTCTGATGCTCCCTCGGAGCTCCGAAAATCTGTGCCGGTTCGCCTTCCTCCACGATCACGCCTCCCGCCATAAATACGACCTGGCTGGAAACATCTCTTGCAAAGGCCATCTCATGGGTCACGATAATCATAGTCAGTCCCTCAGAGGCCAGCTTTCTCATAACCTCTAAAACCTCTCCTACCATCTGCGGATCCAGAGCCGAGGTAGGCTCATCAAACAGCAAAAGCTCCGGCTCCATAGCCAGCGCTCTGGCAATGGCGACTCTCTGCTTCTGTCCGCCGGACAGCTGCTTTGGCTTTGCATTGATATAAGGCGCCATTCCAACCTTTTCCAGATAGGAAAGAGCATTCTTTCTGGCGGTTTCCTTATCTTTTTTCAGCACCTTTACCTGTCCTACCACGCAGTTTTCCAAAACTGTCATGTTGTTAAACAGGTTAAAGCTCTGAAATACCATTCCCACTCTTGATCTGTATTTGGCTGCATTTACCTTTGGGTCTGCAATGTTATTTCCATGATACAGGATCTCCCCTGTGGTCGGCGTTTCAAGAAGGTTCAGACACCGCAAAAGGGTGGATTTTCCGGAACCGGAGGCTCCGATAATACAGGTTACATCGCCTTTATTGACGGTAAAATCAATATCCTTTAAGACCAGATTCGTGCCGAAGGTCTTGCTTAAATGGCGGATTTCAAGTATCTTCTCGCTCATTATACCTCCTCCTTTTTGTCTCTGTCATCGGGATAGCGGTACATACCGCTGGTATACGCCAGTGTATCCGTCGTTGCCAGATCAAAGTTGTCCGCGCCGTCCATCTTCTTTTCCCACAGGCGCAGCAGACGGGAACATGCAAAGGTCATGACAAAGTACATAATCATGGTAATCGTATATGTCTCAAAGTTCATATACAATGCGCCTGCCGCTGCCTTTGTCTTATAAAGCAGCTCTGCTACACCGATCACGGAGAGAACGCAGCTGTCCTTGATATTGATGATCAGGTTATTTCCGATCTGGGGCATCAGGTTTCTCAGCGCCTGAGGCAGGATCACATACAGCATGGTCTGCACATGGGTCATTCCGATGGACATGGCTCCCTCGGTCTGTCCCTTATCAATCGAAAGGATGCCTCCGCGGACGGTCTCCGCCATGTATGCGCCGGTGTTAATGGAAAGAATAAAATAAGCGGCATTTAAAATAGAGCTATTGATATTTAACAGCGGCATCAGTCCATAGTAAATAAACATGGCCTGGGCCATCATGGGAGTACCTCTGAAAAACTCCACATACATATTTAAAATAAGCTTCACGATCCACAGGATTCCCCGTTTCATCGGGTTATCCCCCTTTTCTGAGGGTATGGTCTGGACAATGCCCACTGCAAATCCAATGACACAGCCTGCAATGGTTCCCACAAGGGCGATCTGTAAGCTGATGCCTGCACCCTGAAGCATGGATACGCCGTAACGGCTGAACACAGCCATCACACGGCCAAAAAAATCTATTGGCATAATATTCTCCTTATTGGTAAAGCTGCCGGAATCCGCCGGCAGAAATCATCAGTTTGCAAGAGGCTGTACGGAAATGGCCTCATCCATCATCTTGGAGAAATCCTCTTTTGTCATCTTTGAAAGCACACTGTCAATGGCTTCCTTCAGTTCTGTATTTCCCTTCTTTAAGGAAATTCCGATGTTGATATCCTCCTCTGTTACCTGGAAATCATTCTCTCCGCCGCCAAACTCTATGAGCTTGAAGTCAGGATATGCGATCAGAGCGCCCTTACCGGTAGGCTGGTCCGTTACTACCAGATCGCACTTATCCGCGTTAAGAGACATCAGCATATCAGGAGCATTGGCAGTGGCGGCCAGAATATTGGCATCCTGGATCTGCGGCAGGCAGGTGTTGTACCAGATGGTGCTCTGCTGGGAGGTACAGGTAGCGCCTGCCAGATCGGCTACGCTCTTAGCATTTTCATACTTGCTTCCTTCTTTTACCAGGGTAACAATACTTGCATAATAATAGGGAACAGTGAAATCAACGGCCTGAAGACGCTCGGAAGTAATGGACTGGCCTGCGATCACACAGTCTGCCTGTCCGGTCGTAACGGCGGGAATCAGAGAATCCCAGTCCAGACGCACAATCTCAAGGTCATATCCCAGCTCCTCACAGATTTTCTTTGCCATCATAACATCGTAGCCGTAGGCATACTCATTGCTTCCAGAAATCGGGACTGCGCCGTTGGAATCGTCGGGCTGTGTCCAGTTGTAGGGAGCATAGGCACACTCCATAGCCACTTTAAGGGTTTTCTTTTCACCAGAAGCTGCTGCTCCTTCTGTCTTTGCCGTATCTGCTCCGCCACAGCCGGTCAGCGCTCCTGCCGCAAGAATACCTGCTGCTACAAGTCCCATCATTCTCTTTACATTCTTCTTCATATTTTCTCTCCTCATTGATTTCTTTCTTCTAAAGCATGAACAAACCTGATGCATGTACCAAAAAATGGAAAACAGACAAAAAAGTCACACCTATCCCTTCAGGTATGACTTCTTTGTCACGAACCATTTTTAATACTGCACACATACTTCTGTATGTTTCCGATGCGTAGTATATCATAACATTTCCGGTTTTCCAATACCTTATTTTCCATTTTCACCGGAAATATTTTCCGCTGCCTTAAGCTTTTTTTCCAAAACAGCCTCCATCTTTTCTTCATATTCCTCATCCATGGGGATCTGATTGCCCTCCTCATCCACTTCTACGGCAAAAAGAAAGGTTCTGGCATCATTGATCTCATAGCTGCAGGTTACCAGAGTGAAAATGCTTCTGGCCGGATATTCCACCTCTTCCTTATAGGAACAGGGCTCCACCATTGTCCTTACAAATTCATCAAATGTCTCCTGGGTTTTAAAGCCCGTCATACGTACAATGGGCTTGGCTTCTCCATAGTAGCAGGACACAGCCTTTAAGCGGATCTCACGCTCCGGCGTATAGATGCTGAAATACTGATGCTCCTTAAAATACTCCGAATCCTTGTAGCGGTTGATATCCTTAAACATGCTTCCATTCTTCATATTGTGGCCATAGAGGATCTGATTGCGTCCCTGCAGATCCGCTTCGCTTTCAAAATCCAGATAAACGGAGCCTGCCGCACTTTCCTTCCCATAAAAATCGTGATCCAGATAAAAATCATTATCCGTTCCCTGCACGATGGGATAATCCACATTTGTATCAGGGATTCTGATCCATCCTATGGTGTCCGGATTTTCCGCAGTCAGGGCCTCAAAATCAATGGGAGAGACATACGCTTCCTCTAACGGCTCTGTTTCCGCCGTTTCAGGCTCTGTGGGGGATTCTGTTGTCTGTCTGGCCGCTTCCTCTGCCAGCCGTTCATATTCTTCCTGGATCCGCTTATCCTCTAAATACTGATGTACAGTCAACGCGCCGCTTATAAGAAATACAGCCAGCAGAATAAACATCAGCACCCGCCGCTTTCCGCCGCTTTTCCTTTCATTCTCACTCATACTGAAATGTTCCTTTCCTCCTGTGTCCATTCACCGGTACGTCCCACGGCCTCCTGCATCAGCAAAAGAAGCTCCATAAAGCTTCTGAAATTTACCTGTGAACGCTTTTCCCTCCAGCTGACGGTTCCCTGCCAGGTAGCGTTGCGCCGGAACAGAATACGGACCACAAACGTTGCAGGACCGTAATTTCCAACTGCCACATGAAAGCTTCGGGGTATAATGATACCATCCGGCCGGCTTCCCTCCGGAAGCGGATCCAGCATGGCCGCGATCTCCTCCTTCAGATCAAATTCGTTGATAAAGGTTCTGCGGTCTGCTACTGCCGGATGTGATACATCGCCCCCCATCTGACAGCCCTCATAGTTTCGTACCGTTACCTCACACATCCGCTTTCCGAGACCGGTTCCTCCGGGACGGATCTGGCCGCCTAAAGAAACTGCCAGAATATCCATAAGCTCCATCAGGCTTAAAAATGACTTCCGTTCCCCTGTTCCCAGATTGGTAATGGTTCCCTGCCAGGTAGCATTGTATCTGTATTTTACATGTAGCGTAAAATCAGCCTTTTTTCCCTTTCGCTCCGACAAAAGCTGTGAAGCCTCCATTTCTCCGGTCTCACCCTTCAGCTCCCGGCTTTTTCCTGAAAAATTTCTGTAGTCAACACTCTTTATGGGATAATGGATCTCATCGAATAATTCCTCCAGGATCAGTATCATCTCTGAAAGGCCGATGAAAGCCATACCGCCTTCCCAGCTGTCATGATAGAGTCTCCCCTTCAGTATGCGGTCTTCAAATCCGTCTGCTGCAATATGGATAAATCGGTATGCATTCGGCAATAAACCTTTTTTGGTCATTGGCATTGTTTCATCCCCTTTTTTCTGTCACTTTTTTCTAGTATATCAGTTTCCGGTTACAATCTGGTTACAAATCGGGCTGTTTCCTCATTTTTCTTTTCCTTTCCGGCAGAAGGTATAGACATTTTCCCCTTATATGGTTATACTTAACATATATCAGTATGAAGGAGTTACAAAAGATGCCGTCAGCATTTGACTTAAATCCTACAATCTATATACATACCTTGGGAGGCTTTTCAATCGAAGCCGGGGGGAAGGTAATCAACGACAGCAGCAATCAGTCGAAAAAGCCATGGGCTCTTTTAGAATATCTGGCGATCTTCCAGAAAAAGGATATCAGCCCGGCAGAACTGATCCAGGTAATCTGGCCGGATGATCCGGGTGTTAATCCTGCAGGAGCGCTTAAAACCCTGATGTTCCGCTCCAGAAAACTTTTAGAACCTCTGGATATTCCGCCTCAGAAGCTTTTGGTCCAGCAGCGCGGAACCTATGCCTGGACCAAAGAATATACTACTGTTTTAGATATTGATGAATTTGAAACGATCTGTACCCGTGTGTTAAATGAATCTCTGCCGGAGGAGGAAGCCCTTTCCCTCTGTCTTGCCGGCGTTGAACTTTACAGGGGAGATTTTCTTCCGAAAGCGGAGTACGAATCCTGGGTCATCCCGATCAGCACCTATTACCATACGCTGTATCAAAAGCTGATTCATTATACCATTCATCTTCTGACTGCAAAGGAAGCCTTTTCCCAGATCACCGCCCTGTGTCAGACCGCCATTGCCATTGAGCCCTTTGACGAGGAATTCCGCTATCAGCTGGTTTATTCTCTGTACCGGGACGGCCACACCCATCAGGCGTTGGAAGAATACAACAACACCCTGGATCTCTTTTACAGTGAGTTTTCCATCTCCCCATCTGATCATTTTAAGGATCTGTATAAGATCATCCGCGATGACCAGCAGGGGGTCAACCTGAATCTGGATCATATCCAGCACTCTCTCAGCGAGGAAAGCTCCGGCGGCGCCTTTTACTGCGAATACCCTGTATTCCGTGATCTGTTTCAGCTGGAGCGGCGGGCCATTGACCGCACCGGCGATTCCATCTATCTGTGTATGCTTACCGTAACCGGTCTGAATGGAAAAACACTTAAAAGCCTGATCTTAAACAAAGCGATGGAGCATCTGGAGGCATCCATCCGTGGTTCCCTAAGATGCAGTGATGTATTTACCCGTTACAGCATCAGCCAGTATCTGATCCTTCTTCCTACGATTACCTCAGAAATGGCTGAGATGGTGCTGAAACGGATCATCACCAATTTCCGGAAAGTTTACAACCGAAAGGATATGACCGTTGAATTCCGTTTACAGCCCTTAAAGCCCTGGAATCGGGACGAAGGGTTCTGATCCTGCCTTCCATACAATTTTTATCCCCCGCCCGGAGAGTGCTTCTGATCTCCGGGCGGGTCATTTTATGGAGTACAGAGTACCGGAATCCCCTTGTACACCAGATCATACAGCGCCGGAACCTTTTGGGGAGGAAGATTGATGCAGCCGTGGCTACCTCCGGTCTGATAAATCGTTCCGCCAAACTTGCTTCTCCAGGATGCGTCATGAAGACCGATCCCGCCGTTAAAAGGCATCCAGTAATCTACATGGCTCTCATACTCATAGGTTCCGTCAGGCTTTTTCTTTCCTCTGAGTATCCGGTCCTTTTCCTTATAGGTCAGGCTGTAGATTCCTGAAGGAGTGGTATAATCCTTTGACACATTTCCTGTGACGCAGGGAGCGTCCCATACGATCTGGCCCTCTTTGAACATATAAACGTGCTGGCCTCCCAGATCGACCTCAACATAGGTAGTTCCCCAATCCGTTCCCTCTCTGGACGCAGCCTTCTGGCTGTAAACAGGCTCTCTGTCGGCCTGAGCCTGTCCTTCGCTCCAGCAGCTTCCCGAAGAAACCAGCTCCATAAGGGCTGCCGTCTCTGCTGCCTGATCGATCTTCCAGCCATAGGGGCCTGTGATCTCTGCCTGACCTCCTGCTGCCTTTGTTACGGTCCTGGCTGTTCCAGCTGTGTCATAGCGGGAAGCCAAATCCTTTATGAAAGCCGCTGCCTTTTCCTGATCAACAGTAATCTTTTCCTCTGATACTCCCGTGATCCAGCTGGCCATGGTTTCTCCTGTCAAAAACTCCTCTGCTTCTCCGAATACATAACGGATCTTTTTTTCTCTCCGGCTGTTCATGGCATCACAAAGAGCCTTCAAATGTTCATCACTTTCCCACAGGCTGACGGTTCGGTAGCAGCCTTCTGCCTCCAGATCCAATTCATTTTTTCCTGCCTTTACAGCCTCATTTACTGCCAAAATCGTTTTTTCCCGGTCCACATCATTTCCCTGTACTGCGGGAACAATGGAAAATGGCTTTCCTTCCTCATAGGGTGAAATCGAAGCGTCCTTTGTAACTGTAACAGCGCTGCTGTTTAATAGGGAAAGAGCTTCAATGGCCTGATCCAGCTTTTCCTGGCTGTAGGAGGGAGCAAGCGCTGCCTGATGTGAATTGTCTACCGAGGGGCCGGATTGCCTCCCTCCTTCGTTCTGAGCCTTCAGGATGGCATCCAGATCGTCTGTCAAAGCCACCTGATAATCAATTGCTTCTCCCCGGATCACCTCCCTGCTCCCGTCCTTTTTAATGACGGAAAGCTCATATTCGCCAGCATAAAATCCCTGGATCCGTTCTCTGGCCTCCTCCGGTGTGAGTCCTCCCACACCTACGCTGTTGATCCTGGTACCGTCCACAAACCGCGAAGCGTCTTCCTGAGCTCCCAGAGAGGAAACGGCAAAAAAAGCAGACAAAGAAACGACTGCCAGAAAAAGAGCGGTTTTATTTTTACGCATAAAAACATCCTTTCTGATATAAAATCTCATATTTTATTCTAGCATACTTTTCCTTCTGTACATCTTACAATTACTTACAATTTACGATAAAACTGCAAAAGAGACCTCCGTTCCCGAAAGATCTCCTTTGAAATTTATCAGTCAATGACCTTAATGCTGTCGATCACCGGCTGGTTATCCTTTGCAACTGTACCATTATTATCCTCTACCTGAGTATCCTTACAGATTGCGTCCACAACCTCCATACCATCGGTTACATAACCAAAGCAGGCGTATTCACCGTCCAGGAACGTACTGTCCTCATGTACAATAAAAAACTGGGAGCTTGCGCTGTCCTTCATCTGGGAACGTGCCATGGAAATAGCGCCTCTTGTGTGAGATAAGTCATTCTCTACACCATTGGAGGAAAATTCGCCTTTGATTTCCCGTTCTGAGCCTCCCATACCATTTCCCATGGGATCTCCTCCCTGAATCATAAATCCGCTGATAATCCGGTGGAAGGTAAGTCCGTCATAAAATCCCTGTTCTGCCAGATCCATGAAATTTGCCACTGTGATCGGGGCGCTGTCTCCGTCCAGCTCTACGAAAATGGTGCCGTAATCCTTTACATTGATCTCTATATGGTGCTTTCCGGCTGCAGCCTGCAGATCCAGACTCTCCTTATGACCTGCTGTGCTCTTTTCATCTGCCTGCGCGGTTCCGTCTTCCGCTGTTGTTTCTTCTCCAGACGCTGCTGTTTCTGCCTTTGACGAAGCTGCAGTTGTCTCCTTTGCTGTTTCCTTTGCATCTGATGTACTGCCGCATCCGGCCATAAATACTGCTGCTGTCACTGCGGCCAGGCAGACTGTCATCCATTTTTTCATCCTGTATTCCTTCCTTTCCAGTCCGTTCATCTGCCCCCTTTTTTTGGGATAAGAGGCAGCCAGATTATTGTACCATTCCGGATATCCACAAGTAAAGGACTTTATAAAAATATCACAGTTTAGTCACAATTTGCTCAAAGTGCTGTGCTTAATATTCTCCCCGGACAGCAAAGCCATGATCCATGGGGCCGCTTCCCCTTCCCAGATTAAGCTGTGCTTCCAGGGCAGCAGAAAGATACCGCTTCGCCTGAGCGACCGCAGCCTCCAGTTCCATTCCCTTTGCCAGGTTGGAAGCAATGGCACTGGACAGGGTACAGCCGGTACCATGCGTATTGGGATTATTGACCCTTTTTCCGTAAAGCCAGATTCCATGGCCCATTCTGTATAAATAATCATTGGCATCATTAATCCGGTGCCCTCCCTTTAAGAGTACACTGCAGCCATATGTCTGTGAAATGATCCTGGCCGCTGTTTCCATGTCCTCTTCAGACCGGATCTCACACCCGGAAAGCACCTCTGCCTCCGGTATATTGGGCGTCACCAAAGCTGCCAGAGGTAGCAGCCGCTCTTTCAGCATCTCCACTGCATCCTCTCCTATAAGTCTGGCTCCGCTGGTAGCTACCATCACTGGATCTGCTACAATGTTATCTGCCTGATAAAAGCTCAGGCGGTCTGCAATCACCTTAATCAGCTGTGCGGAAGATACCATGCCGATCTTTACCGCATCCGGCCGTATATCCGTAAATACTGCATCCAGCTGCTTCTCCAGAAATTCCGGCGTCACCTCCATGATAGCGCTTACACCGGTTGTATTCTGTGCTGTGAGAGCCGTGATGGCGCTCATTCCATATACTCCATTTGCCAGCATGGTCTTTAAATCCGCCTGGATTCCTGCTCCTCCGCTGCTGTCACTGCCTGCTATCGTCAATACCGTTTTCATTTGAATCTCCTTTCTGTTTACAAAAAGGGAACGATTAGGGCCCACATCGATAAAACATGCTTCATCTGCCATAATAAAAGAGCACACCCCGGCAGGTGCACTCTCTCTTTAAAAGCTTTCCTACGTTGGCATTATCCAAATCAGGTTCACGGGTCTAAGCGCTGTCAGCTTACTCTCAGCCCGCTTGCGCGAGCTCCCCTTTTTATATTACTTTTTATTATAATCCTTCTGTCCTAAAAAGCAAGAGGGATAACCGGCCTTAAACCAGTTATCCCTCTCTCATATCACATCATTTCAGCAGCCAGCGGAGAGTTTTCCAAGTCCTCCTAAACTATTTTATCCGCAACAGCTTTCCAGAATCTCTGTTAAAGCATTTTTACTGCCGGTATGACAGCGGATCACATTTGTTTAAACTTCTTCTATTTCCGAAAGATTTTGCATACTTTGCAAACTGATCGCTATAGTAGACATATTATGGAACATTGCAGTAGTCGTAGGCTGTATCATTCCTCCCACTCCTAAAAGAATGAGTAATGTGTTAATGCCCACTATTTCTTTATAGTTCCTGTTTATTCTTCTCATCAATGCCTGACTGAGATACTTCAATCGCACAATCTGATATAAATTATCAGCCGGAATCGTAATGTCTGCAATTTCTCTGGCAAGTTCTGACCCATCGCTGACTGCAATCCCTGCGTCCGCCGCTGAAAGTGCCGGAGAATCGTTGATCCCGTCGCCTACCATGAGTACCTTCTTTCCTTTGGCTTTTTCCTTCTCAATAAACATGGCTTTGTCTTCCGGCAATACCTCTGAGTAGTACTCATCAACACCTGCCTTTCGGGCAATGAATGCTGCTGTACGCTCATTGTCTCCCGTCATCATAACAACCTTCTGAAATCCCGCCCCTTTCAATGCTCTCACTACGCTCGCGCTTTCCTCCCGCAACGGATCTTCAATACAGATCACTGCTGCAAGAACTCCGTCTATCGCCAGATATAAATGAGAGTATTCTTCCGGGAGGCTTTCAAACTGTTTCTGATATTCCTTCGGAACAATACATTTTTCATCATCGAAAATAAAATGTGCACTGCCTATAAAGACTCGTTTTCCCTCTATACTGGAAGAAATACCATGAGCTACAATATACTCCACTTTCGAGTGCATTTCCTCATGTTCAAGTCCTGCTTTTTTTGCCGCAGATACTACTGCCTTCGCCATAGAGTGCGGAAAATGCTCTTCCAGACAGGCCGCTATACGAAGCAGTTCATTTTCACCTGCTTCACAAAATGGAACGATCATTTTCACGGCAGGCATAGCTTTTGTAAGCGTGCCTGTTTTGTCCAGTACGATCGTTTCTGCTTCTGCAACCGCTTCTAAAAATTTTCCGCCCTTTACCGTAATATCATAAGAGCCTGCCTGACGAATTGCAGACAATACCGCAATCGGCATTGTGAGTTTTAACGCACAGGAAAAATCTACCATAAGCACAGCTAAAGCCTTCGTGATATTTCGCGTAAAGAGCCATGTAAGAGCTGTTCCTGCGAAGGTCACCGGAACTAATCGATCTGCAAGTCGTTCTGCTTTTCCTTCCAACGAAGATTTCAGCTTTTCAGACTCCTCGATCATCTCAACAATCTTCTCATACCGAGAAGAACCCCCGGCTTTTTTTACAGTAAAAGTAAGTTCCCCTTCTTCCAGAACGCTTCCGGCATATACATATCCTCCTGCCTTTTTCAAAGCCGGGAGCGGTTCACCGGTCAGAGAAGACTGATTTACCATTCCTTCGCCTTCGCATACCACCCCGTCAAAAGGAATAACATTCCCCATGTGAACTATGATATTGTCCCCTTCTTTGATTTTTCTGGAATCAACAAGTATTTCCTGTTCCTCACTTTTCAGCCAAACCTTCGACACATTCAAAGACATACTGCGGGCCAGATCTCCTACCGATTTCTTATGTGTCCACTCCTCCAAGGTCTCTCCAACTCCCAACAGGAACATAACGGAAGCAGCCGTATTAAAATCACCTCGCAAAACAGAAATGCCAATAGCTGATGCATCCAACACTGCGACTTCCAGCTTCCGCCTTGCAAGACTCTTCCAGCCTTCTTTTAAATAATGTACAGCCTTCCATAAAACTACTGTTTTTCTGACCGGAGATGGCAGAAAGATTTTACCGGCATAATGAAAAAGAACTTTACCAATCAGTTTCTCCTGATAAATATCATTCAACTGTCTTCCAGAATTTGTTAAAACTTCATCCGGAACTTTTACAGACGTATATCGGAATTTTCTTAAAGCCTGAATCAACAGCTCTCGTTTTCCTGAAAAGCAAACGCAGGCATCGGCCGTCCTTCTATAAACCTTTGCCTGCGTGACATATTCCAGCGTATCCAAATAATACAGTAATGTATCGGCCTCTTTATAAGACATTTGTTCCTGTTCCATATGAATACGGATTCTCCCCGGAATCTCATGCTTTATAATAAATTTCAATTACACTTCCCAAGACAAACAATCATTGCCCATGCCCAAAACCTATGCTGTTTCATTCTGTCACCTCTTCTCTGGTTTGTTATTATATTCTCTCATATATACACAGTCAAAGTGTTTTTCTTTTAATGAAATATTTTCTCAACAAATCTTATGCCGCAATCATATCACTGTATTTGTATTACCTTATAACCCGCCTGCTCAACAGCTTTCTGGATCTGCATATCTTCTACCTCTTTTTCCACAGATACAACTGCCGTTTTTTTCTTCAGATTCACTTTTGCAGATGCCCCTTCCAAACTGTTCAATGCGTTTTCAACCCGATTTTTGCAATGTTCACAGGTCATGCCTTCAATCAGTACCCTCTTGTGACCTATGATATTTTTCAATTTTTTCTTTTTTACCCTGACTTGCGAAGAACCGCCGCAGCATCCTCCCCGCCCCTTAAAGTGCTTTGTGCCGGAACGGATCCCTGTACATACCAGAATCAAAAGTACAGCAATTATAATCTCATTTACCATTTTCCCGCTTTCCTTTCTCCATATATACTTTTAGTTTATCAAAACTTTCATCCGACAAAATATATTCCAGCATACAGGCCTCTTTTTCTGCCTGCTGTTGATTAACTCCCGCTTCTATCAGGATTTTTCGAAAAAAAGAGTGTCTGGCAAGCATTTTGTCCGCCAATGCATTTTCTTCAATCCCCTCTTTTCCATACTGGATCTCATACATTTTGTTTCTTCGGATCGCTCCTATATCTTCCAGCGACCTGATTGTTCTATAGACCGTCGCAATTCCAATCGCAGGGTCTTTTTTTACCGCTTTATAATAAATTTCTTTACAACAGACACATTCTTCTTCCAAAATAATATCCAGAAGAATTTTCCTTTGTGCCGTAATGCGGCCTCCACACGCTCTTAACTTACGGAAAATTGTTTCTTTTTCCATTTGTGTTCTGGCAAAATCCAGATTTTCATTTTTCTGGCAGCTTTTCAAAGACTTCACCCCATTCCCTGTGTTTTATATAAAAGGCCCACACCTTTTCCAAAGTGCGGGCTTTCCCTGAAATTTCCTATTTTTCTGCACTATGGCATCCGCAGCTGCACACTGTATGTCCTTCTTTTCCCGAACATTTTCCTGCAGATGGGCAGCCTATACATTTAACGCCTCTTTTTTTTGCTTTCCATATATAAACAGCCGCAGCGCCTATAATCAACAGTATGATACCTGTTACCAACAAATCTGCCATACGCCACTATCCTTTCTTTTCTATGCGTGGAGACGATACTCGGCACTGAAAACTTTCTCTCTTCTCTGGATCAGCACAAGCAATATCGCAGCGAATGCAGCCACTGCAATCAGTCCCGGAACAAAACCACTTCCAAGAGTTCCTGTTGTTATCAGTGTACCTATCTGATATACGAAAAATGCAACTGTATAACCGGTAGCTAACTGCAATGCAATTCCTCCCCACAGCCATTTTTTATCCTGCATTTCAGAATTCATAGCACCAAGCGCCGCAAAACAAGGCGGCGTGAAAAGATTAAACATCAGATAAGCAAGTGCCGCAACTTTCGTAAGTCCTATAACCATTGCCACTTCATTTGCTCCGCCAACCAATGCCAGCTCATCAGTATCAATAAAATTCGTAAGTCCATAAACAACTGCCAGTGTGCCAACCACGTTCTCTTTTGCAATAAAACCTGTGATTGCTGCCGCTGCAAGCTGCCACACGCCAAATCCAAGCGGAATCAGAAGCACTGCAAAAGGGGAAGCAATGGAGGCAAGAATAGATGTATGTTCCATTCCTTCTTCCACTACCTGGAACTGCCAGTTAAAGCTCTGCATAATCTGCACTGCAGTGTTACATACCAAAATGATTGTTCCTGCTTTCACAATATATGCCTTACCGCGGGAAAGCATAGAAAGCGTTGCCCGTTTTAAACTCGGAATTTTATATTCCGGAAGTTCAATGATAAAGAACGATTTACGGAATTTATATCCGGTAATCTTTTTTACCAATAATGCGCCCAGGAAAATCAACACAGCACCAGCCAGATACATGGCCGGCCCCACCCATGAAGCATCTGCGAAGAATGCCCCTGCAAATAACGCAATTACCGGAAGCTTTGCTCCGCACGGCATAAACGGCGTCAGCATGGCGGTTGCTCTTCTTTCTCTTTCGTTTCGGATGGTACGGCATGCCATGATACCTGGAATAGCGCATCCTGTTCCGATCACCATAGGGATTACAGACTTTCCTGATAAACCAACTCTCTTAAAAATCGGATCTAAAACCACAGTAGCGCGAGCCATATATCCGCAGTCTTCCAAAAGAGCAATCAGGAAATACATAACCATTACCAGAGGCAGGAAACCGACTACTGCGCCTACGCCTCCAATGATACCATCCACCAAAAGCGCCTGAAGGAATGGATTTGCTCCTTCCACCAAGCCTGCAACCCAGCCCTGAAAAGCTTCAATACAGCCAACTAACCAGTCTGCAATCCATGTTCCAACCGTAGACTGGGATATGTAAAACACGCCAAACATAATCACTGCAAAGATCGGGATTCCAACAAATTTATTGGTAAGCACCACATCGATGCTGTCCTGCTTATTTTTATCCTTTGTTAAAACTTTTCTTTTTTCTACTGCTTTTACAATCCCATTTACAAATTCAAAGCGTTTCCTATCGGCTGCCTCAACCTGCGCTTTGTCTTGCAGATCAATATCCGCCTGCACATATGGCGCTTTCTGCACACGTCCTTTTAATGCAGCCGCATGATTTACAACTTCTTTTAATCCTTCATGTCCTGAGGTTATAGATACAGTCTGAATAACCGGACAGCCTAATTTATCCGCTAATTTCTTTACATCAATTTCTGTTTTTTTCTTCTCCGTAATATCGCTTTTATTAAGAGCAACTACCACCGGGATTCCCAGTTCCAGAAGCTGCGTTGTAAAAAACAAACTTCTGCTCAAATTAGTTGCATCCACAATATTAATAATCACATCCGGATTTTCGTTTTTTACATAACTGCTGGTAATACTCTCCTCCGATGTGAACGGAGACATAGAATAGGCTCCCGGTAAATCTACCGCAATCAGTTCCTCCGAACCGTCGTAATATCCTTTCTTGATCGGACTCTCTTTTTTCTCTACTGTAACTCCAGCCCAGTTTCCCACGCGTTCATTTCTTCCTGTAAGCGCATTGTACATGGTTGTTTTTCCACTATTGGGATTTCCTGTCAACGCAATTCTCATTGATATTTCCTCCTTCATACTCAGATTAGCATTCGCTAACCCATTGTCTTTAAAAAACAGTGATTAAAATCACCGTTTTTATATTGAAATAGCCTGCGCTAAATCAGTATCAATATTATATCTGCCATCTTTGATAGATACCACGCAGCCACCTTTTCGATGTGTGATCACAGTAATAGGCTCTCCGCTGTAACATCCCAAAGAAAACAAAAACTCATTTAATTCTTCATCATCTGTCAATATATCTTTGACAATATATTCTTCTCCTTCTTTAGCCTCTGATAAATTCATAAACCTTTGGCACACTCCATTCCTTTTATATCTATTATTTATTCTATATATCAGATAAGTTATTTTTCATTTACCAAAGTTAGCTTATTCTAATTTTTATATTTTGTCAACTCCATTATTGAGTTTTTTTATCGTTAAGCATTTAATTTTTTGCATATAAAAAGGACTAAGTCCTTTAAAGCCATAGCTTTTAGGATTTAGCCCTTTTTGAGATATAAGGAAAGGGAAGCCAAAACAATGTTTCATATATTCTTGCACATCTTTCCTTGTAACAACCAGCGTTGTGAAGTAGAAATACTTGCGATTTTCTATTTTCCTGCATTGGCAATCGCTGCCTGAGCTGCTGCCAGTCTTGCAATCGGAACACGGAATGGTGAGCAGGATACATAATCCAGGCCAATCTTATGGCAGAACTCTACAGATGTAGGATCACCGCCGTGCTCGCCGCAGATACCTACATGCATATCGGGACGGGTGCTCTTACCTAACTTGATTGCCATTTCCATCAGCTTGCCTACACCGGTCTGATCCAGTCTTGCGAATGGGTCGTTCTCAAAGATCTTTGTATCATAGTAAGCGTTTAAGAACTTTCCTGCATCATCACGGGAGAAGCCGTAGGTCATCTGAGTCAGGTCATTGGTACCAAAGCAGAAGAACTCAGCTTCCTTTGCGATCTCGTCAGCGGTCAGAGCTGCTCTTGGAATCTCAATCATGGTACCTACTTCATATTTTAAGTCAATACCGGAAGCAGCGATCTCAGCGTCAGCTGTCTCAACAACTACCTTCTTGACAAACTTTAACTCTTTGATATCACAGATCAGAGGAATCATGATCTCCGGGCAAACGTTCCAGTCAGCATGAGCCTTCTTTACATTGATTGCTGCACGGATTACAGCCTTTGTCTGCATCTTCGCGATTTCAGGATAGGTAACAGCCAGACGGCAACCACGGTGTCCCATCATCGGGTTGAACTCATGGAGAGCATCGCAGATGGCCTTAATGGTCTCAACGCTCTTGCCCTGTGCGTCAGCCAGCTTCTTAATATCCTCTTCCTCTGTAGGAACGAACTCATGCAGAGGCGGGTCCAGAAAACGGATGGTAACAGGATTGCCCTCAAGAGCCTCATACAGCTTCTCAAAGTCTCCCTGCTGCTCAGGAAGGATCTTCTCTAATGCTGCTTCTCTCTCTTCTACTGTCTCGGAGCAGATCATCTCGCGGAATGCATCGATACGGTTGCCCTCGAAGAACATATGCTCCGTACGGCAAAGGCCGATACCCTCTGCGCCCAGTTCTCTTGCCTTTGCAGCGTCTCTTGGAGTATCTGCGTTGGTGCGGACTCTCAGTCTTCTGTATTTGTCAGCCCATGCCATGATGCGGCCGAACTCGCCTGCGATAGTAGCGTCTACCGTAGGAATAATGCCGTCATAAATCTTACCGGTAGAACCGTCGATAGACAGCCAGTCGCCCTCATGGTACTCTTTTCCGGCCAGAACGAACTTCTTGTTTGCCTCGTCCATGATAATGTCGGAGCAGCCGGATACACAGCAGGTACCCATACCGCGGGCAACTACAGCAGCGTGGCTGGTCATACCGCCGCGGACTGTCAGGATACCCTGAGAAGCCTTCATACCTTCAATATCCTCAGGGGAGGTTTCCAGACGTACTAATACGACCTTTTCTCCTCTTTCCTTCCACTCTTTTGCATCCTCAGCAGTAAATACGATCTTACCGCAGGCAGCGCCTGGAGATGCAGCCAGAGCCTTTGCAACCGGCTCAGCCTTCTTTAATGCCTCTGCGTCAAACTGTGGGTGAAGCAGGGTATCCAGATTACGGGGATCGATCATCTGAACTGCCTTCTTCTCATCGATCATGCCCTCATCTACCAGATCACAGGCAATCTTTAAAGCAGCCTTTGCTGTTCTCTTTCCGTTTCTGGTCTGCAGCATATAAAGCTTCTTATCCTCGATGGTGAACTCCATATCCTGCATATCTCTGTAATGATCCTCCAGAGTATGGCAGATGCCTACGAACTGCTCATAAACCTCCGGCATAACTTCCTTTAACTGGTCGATCTTCTGAGGGGTACGGACACCTGCAACTACGTCCTCACCCTGAGCGTTCATTAAGAACTCGCCCATCAGGTGTTTCTCGCCGGTAGCTGGGTCACGGGTAAATGCAACGCCTGTACCAGAGGTCTCGCCCATGTTTCCGAATGCCATCATCTGTACGTTTACAGCAGTACCCCAGGAATATGGGATATCGTTGTCGCGGCGGTATACGTTTGCTCTTGGGTTGTCCCAGGAACGGAATACAGCCTTGATGGCCTCCATCAGCTGCTCCTTAGGATCGGTTGGGAAATCCTTGCCGATCTTCTCTTTAT